>Ga0247843_1002297_pt1 | contig 35418 bp, 31 predicted proteins | sample LaCruzMarch2017__FD_192420 | JGI IMG/M metagenome (GOLD analysis project Ga0247843, IMG submission 192420) | Freshwater microbial communities from meromictic Lake La Cruz, Castile-La Mancha, Spain - LaCruzMarch2017_8m | ecosystem: Environmental > Aquatic > Freshwater > Lake | place: Spain... | reverse complement strand
AGGGGGGCTTTATGCTCATTTTGGTAGTGAGATCAGTTAAAAGATTTGCGCATCTAGTTTTGGCTGCACTTTCATCGTATATAGAGGCTACCCAGAGCCAGGTTCTGTACCCGATGTTAGTATCTTGGAGTAACTTGATTGACTCTTCTAAATTAGTCATGCCTTTCGAATTTTCAACATCATGACGAGCCCATTTTAAGCTCATTAATATCTCACTTTTTATACCAATCGTATTTTTTTCAAGGTATGCTATCAGTTTATCAAGAGACGTTAACAAATCTATATTTCTGGGTAAGTGCTCTTCAGTAAATGAAGGGAGTGGATAAAAAGACCGATCTGGTCTGCAATACTCGTGTGCGATGTGCGCGGGAACATCCCGCTGAGCCTTGCCAACATCGAGCCATGCCATCCCCTGCTCGTGGCAACCCAATCTATCATAATTTTTCATATAGGTCTCTAGTGCGCTAATCAAAGAATGAAAGTCAAATTGTAATTTGTCGCCGATGGCTTTTGCAAATGATGTTATAAAAAATGAGGAGATAAAGAATACAGGGTAAGTTAAATAGCCTAGGATTTGGAATGAAACCAAACAGGAAAGCATCCAATTCCATACGCTTGTGTGCAGTGCTAATTCTTTTTTAAGCTGTTCATATTCAGTGGCTGTAAAGGCTAGGGTGGTATAGTTGTCTGCCGTGGCATTATTGATTTTAGCTATGTTTTGACCCACCATGGTTTGTAATTGACGAAATTCATCAAAATTTAAATTTTTCAAAACAAAACTCATATCATAATGTGGGTTTTGGTAAGATAGACCATGTTGTTTATAGGCGAGGCCCGTGAGCTCCATATCATTGACACGTTCTAACAAGTGAGTTTTGGTATCATCATCCATGTCGCGTTCTAACATGCGGCGCATGTGCGTGTCTTTGGCCCTGTAGTAGGCGCCATATTCGCAAAGTCTGTGCAAATCAAACCTTTGTGAGTAAAGAATATATTGCGCTTACCGCGAGCTTTCTTATCCAGTATCATGAAATCATCCATGTTTGGATTTTCTTTGGTGGCCGTGATGGTTCGTTAGGTTATTTCAAACTTCGCTTGAATCGCCTCTTTATCAGCGGGGCTTAAATCATCAGATAAGTTGAATTCTGTTGCTTTTTTATGTGCGTTAACAAACGTAATGATGGCATGTTCTACGTCATGACCCTGCGTTAAGGCGCTTGATACGGTATCGACGAGTGCCTGACTTAACTCCGCGTTATTATCTAGAATTTGTCCGAAATTTTTGCGGCTTTTACCCTTGGCGCGACAGTGTATATTTAAAACGCCTAAGTAAAATTGCGTCATCATCGATAAGCGCTCGGCTTTGTCAGGACTATCCTTATTTACTTGATAAAAGAGCGATGTTTCTTGCATAGTCGCTAGGTGTGGCAAGCAAAGTTTTAATAATGCGTGAATATAGGTTTCTGGCGTTTGATCCTCTGAATAAGCCATCAAAGAATCGATATAGGCCTTATTGAGGGATTGCTTGCCAGCACTTCTATCCACCACGCTTTTAAAAAAATCGTCTTGTATTGTACGACCAATATCTGCTGGAAGCAGGGAAATATACTTCACTGTGAGCACATCTTGTATACACGAAAATAGCGCCTCATCAGAAACGGAATGGGTATGTACATCGATAGGAAAATCATCTAAAACAGCCTTCACGAGCGTTTGATGTGGATCAGATTGTCCCAGGGTCAGTCTTGGAAAAACATCATGCATTTTATTATACAAAGGTGATAAAGGCGTACCTGAAAAATCATTACCTCAATTGAGGGTAAACTCAGGATTCACTACGTTGCTCATGGGGTCTTGGACCCGTGGTCGTAATTGAATGCTGTATAAGTAAGAAGGTTGGGAGAGAAAAGCGTTTACAATCGCTTGATAGCTATCTCTCATACCGATAACCGCATCCAGATAGGTATTAATTTGAGCTATGCGTTCTTTTTTGGTATTGCGACGTTCATCGCCTTCTTCGAGCAATAAAATATGAAATTCAAGTACGCTTTTATAGGCTTCCAATTCACTGACACCGCCACCGTCAAAAAATGCGTTTAATTCCGTCCTTGAACGACACGTGTTGTCGGTGCTGCAGTAAATGCAGGCGATTGGTTACAGGATTAACGTGGATGTAGCGGGTTTAAGTTGGCTCAATCAATGGGATTTGCATGAGATAAACTTATTTATTGTGAAGGTGTGTTTAGTGGGAATTAAAGAGCGCGTTTATCAAAAATGCACGCATTAGTACCTTGTCCCTTGCCTATTGCTTAAATATCAAAAATGGCTAAATTTGAGCATAAAGTTTGATATAGATGCGATTGATTATTTTAAATATTTATCTGAGAATAATGGTACTCCATATCAGAGACTTATTAATCTCTATTTACGTGATTACGCGCAAAAAAATAAAAAATTACGCACGGAATGGCCGAACGCAAAATAATAAGAAAAGGGACTTATTTTTCTAGCCAAGTTTGGGGCTTTAAATACCTTGTATAGAGTTTTTCTTCTTCACTGCCTTGGGTAGGTTTCCAATTGTATTTAAATGTAACCTCTGGTGGCATTGACATCAGAATAGACTCGGTGCGGCCTTGAGATTGCAATCCAAAAAGGGTGCCTCTATCGTAGAGGAGGTTAAATTCCACATAACGACCCCGACGGTAACGTTGGAAATTTTTCTGCTGCTCATTGAAGGGGGTGTTTTGTCTCTTTTCGGCAATGGGCTTATAAGCACTCCAGAAACCATGTCCTACATTCTTAAGAATTTGAAAGCAAGTTTCGAAATCAGGCTCACAAAAGTCATCAAAAAAAAGACCTCCAATGCCTCGGGTTTCTTGTCGATGCGGGAGGTAAAAATACGCATCACACCAGTTTTTCCATTTGGGGTACAAGGTGTCTTCAAAAGGATGGGTGGCCTTTTGTGCCATTTGATGCCAAGCCACACAGTCTTCCTCAAAAGCATAGTAGGGGGTTAAATCAAAACCACCTCCAAACCACCAGACCGGTGCTGTGTGTTCATCGTGGGTCATAAAAAAACGAATATTGGTGTGAGTGGTTGGTAAAAAAGGATTTTCTGGATGAATGACAATCGATACACCCATGGCCTCAAACGCTTTCCCAATCAGCTCAGGTCGGGATTTGCTTGCTGCATGGGGCAATGAAGTACCCGAGATGTGAGAAAAGTTTACTCCGGCTTTCTCAAATAGGTTGCCATTTTCCATGACACAGCTGATACCGCCGCCACCTTCTGGGCGTTGCCAGTGATCATGAAAAAACGTGGCTTTCTTATCGACGGCTTCCATATCTTTACAGAGCTCGGATTGAAAGTTCATTAAGAATGCTTTGACTTCAGCTGCCGCATGGTCAGGGAGTGACATCTTGGTTTTTCCCCATGATCGAAAACAATGATGCAAACATATCATAAATCATATACAATATGCATTATTTTTCGATCGTATTTTTTTATGACATTTCACACCCTACAGATTGCGCCCATGGTGGATTGGACACACAGTCCTTTTCGATTATTGATGCGCCTAATGTTGCCTAATGCAAAATTATTTACCGAAATGATGGTTCCCAGGGCGATTATTCATCAAGAGGCACGCCATTTGAGTCATTTTTCATTGGAACATCCTTTGGTATTGCAACTGGGTGGCAGCTGTCCTGATGAGTTGCTTCAAGCCGCTTTAATGGCGGAACGTGCTGGCTTCCACGAGGTTAATCTTAATTTAGGGTGTCCCAGTGAAAGAGTGCAAGCGGGTTCTTTTGGCGCTTGTTTGATGAAAGACAAACCTTTGGTCGTACAATGTCTGAAACATCTTAATACGCATCTATCAATTCCGGTAACGGCCAAAACCAGGATTGGCGTGGATGAATTTGATTCCTACGCATTTTTTAGGGATTTTATCTCAGGCATCGTCGAATCAGGTTGCCGTGAAATTGTAGTGCATGCAAGAAAAGCCTGGTTAAAGGGCTTAAATCCCAAACAAAATCGCACAATTCCACCTGTTGATTACACCTATGTATATCGAATTGTACAGGATTTCCCCCAAGTCCAGTTTATCATCAATGGTGATATTAAATCGGTTGCACAAATGGAACAACATTTGGATAAGGTGCATGGTGTCATGTTAGGTCGTTTGGCCTGTGATAATCCTTATCTTTTAACGGATTTTCATCGGCATTTGTTTCCAGAAGTGCACTTATTAAGTCGTGAAGCCTTAATTCAAGCGTATTTTATGCACATTGATGCCGAACATGTACCAGCCAATCGAATAAGTCTATATTTAAAGCCACTTTTTAATTTATATCATGGTACAATATACTCAAAACAATGGAAGCAAGCCTTGCAAATTGCTTTAAGAGAAAAAAACATGAAAAATCTTTTGACTGATTTAATCTTAGGATGAAGTGATGAAATTACCAGTGATAGTCGGAATGGGTGGTATTAATTCAGCAGGACGCACATCTGGGTTTCATGCTTATAAAAGAATGGTTCATAGCGCTTTATCAGCAGAAATGATGCAATCAACGTGGATGGATCTATCCCATCGAATGAAGTTGATTGATATGAACTTAGAACAACGCATAGAAGCTATTTTACAACATACCTTGGTGCGACGGATTGATTTATTTGATCCCAGTAGAGTTCCATCACACCATATTGCCAATGTGTCGTCGGATTTTCATATTTCAGCATCTGACCTAGATGGACAACACCAAAATTTAGATTTTAAAAAAGGTCAATCCATTCTATGGAGCAAACATTATTCCATGGCTGTGCAAACAGCTGCGGCACTTCCTAGAGGGTTCGATCCGGCAAGTCTTTATCATTCCAAACATCATCCAAGAGGATTATCGATGACGCTGTATGGGATGTCTGATGCATTATCATCGTTAGGAATGGATTGGGATGACATCATGGCGCACATTAAGCCCGATGAATTGGTCGTGTACGCAGGAAGTGCGCTAGGTCAGATTGATGATAATTCACTGATTGGTTTAATTAGCCTTCCTCTCAAAGGAGCGCGCATTTCTTCAAAAATGTTGCCACTGTCTTTAGCTGAAATGCCTGCAGATTTTATCAATAGTTATATTATTAATAGCTTAGGAACGACTGGTCATAATTTAGGTGCATGCGCTACTTTTTTATATAATTTACGGATGGCAACACAAGATATTCAAAGAGGCGTGGCTAAAGTGGCCGTAGTAGGATGCGCTGAAGCACCTATTCAACCTGCTTTGATGGAGGGATTTGCATTAATGGGGGCATTGGCTACCGATGAGTCTTTGCGTAAATTAGACATGACTGATGTGGTCAATCACCGCCGTGCATGCCGTCCTTTTTCTACCAACACCGGTTTTGTAATTGCAGAGTCAGCACAATTTGCAATTTTAATGGCAGATGATTTAGCTATGGAATTGGGTTTGAGTATATTGGGATCCGTTCCAGGTGTTTATGTGAACGCTGATGGCAATAAGAAATCAATATCAAGCCCAGGTGTTGGAAACTATATTACGGTCGCTAAATCTGCAGCACTAGCCAAAGCGATTTTGGGTGACAAGCATATATCCGATACCTATGTTCAAGCCCATGGCACAGGCACACCTCAGAATCGTGTCACTGAGAGTCATATTCTAAATGAAGTGGCCAAAACATTTGGCATTGAGGCTTGGAAAGTCTCTGCAGTGAAATCCTATTTAGGGCATTCAGTAGGGGGAGCTGCAGGAGATCAATTAATGGCAACCTTAGGTGCTTGGAAATTCGGTGTAATTCCTGGTATTGAAACCATTGATCACATAGCTGATGATGTTTATGATGACCATTTGGATATTTTAATGCAGCATCATGTGATGGAAAATACCAGTGAATTTAAGGGAGCTATTATTAATGCCAAAGGGTTTGGAGGGAATAATGCGTCTGCATTGGTATTGTCTCCCCAGCAAACCATGGGGATGCTTGCGCATAAGTATGGTTCAAAAAAAGTAAAATCGTATCAGAAAAAACATGAAATCATCAGTAATAAGCAGCAAGAAGAAGATACCATAAGGTGTACAGGGCATGAAAAACTAGTGTATCATTTTGGAAATCAAGTGCTTGATATGGAAGATGTTCAAATGACAAGCACTGAGATTCATTTTAAAAATTATCCTTTGGCAGTTGAATTGCCGGTCGATAACCCCTATCAATCCTATATGGGAAAAGTTGAAGAAAATCCTTAAAACGTGCAGTTTAAAATTGCATTATTATTTAATTTTGTTTTTAGTGAGATGAATGGACTATGTTAACATCGTTAGCAAAAAAATTTTTTGGCAGCCGTAATGAACGCATTATAAGGCGTTTAGAACAGAATGTGACGCTAATCAATGCCCTAGAGCCTGATTTTCAGCAATTATCAGATGCTGATTTGCGTGCTAAAACCCAAGAATTTCGTGAGCGTTTTCAACAAGGGGTGTCATTAGATAGCTTGCTTGTTGAAGCATTTGCTGCGGTGAGAGAAGCCTCTTTTCGTGCATTAGAAATGCGCCATTTTGATGTTCAGTTGATAGGTGGCATGGTGTTGCATGAGGGTAATATTGCTGAAATGCGCACAGGGGAAGGGAAAACCTTGGTTGCCACCTTGCCAGCTTATTTAAACTCCATTTCTGGAAAAGGTGTGCACATTGTGACAGTCAATGATTATCTGGCAAAACGGGATAGTCAATGGATGCGTCCCGTGTATGAGTTTTTGGATTTAACAGTAGGTGTTATTTATCCAGATATGCCTTTACAGGATAAAAAACAGGCCTATGCGAGTGATATCGTCTATGGAACCAATAATGAATTTGGTTTTGATTATCTTCGCGATAACATGGCATTTCAAGATTCCGATAAAGTGCAAGGCGATTTAAATTTCGCGATCGTCGATGAGGTTGACTCAATTTTAATTGACGAAGCGAGAACACCTTTAATTATTTCAGGCGCAGCTGAAGACAGTTCAGAAATGTACCAAAATATTAATCGATTGATCCCACATTTAACGCTACAAGAGAAAGAAGGTGATGAAGGGCACTTCACGATTGATGTGAAGCAAAAACAAGTTCACCTAACCGATGCAGGACATGAAAAAGTAGAACAATGGTTGATTGATACCAGTCTCTTAGCTGAAGGCGATAGTTTGTATGATGCCAGAAACATCATTTTAATGCACCATGTGAATTCTGCTTTACGTGCGCATAAGATTTTCAGCAGGGATGTTGATTATATCGTACAAAATAATCAAGTGGTGATCGTCGATGAGCATACGGGGCGTACCATGCAAGGACGTCGATGGTCAGATGGTTTGCATCAAGCAATTGAAGCTAAAGAAGCTGTATCGATTCAACCTGAAAATCAGACTTTGGCTTCTATCACCTTCCAAAACTATTTTCGCTTATATAATAAATTATCTGGAATGACAGGTACTGCAGATACTGAAGCGTATGAGTTTCAACATATCTATAACCTAGAAGTAGTGGTGATTCCAACCAATTGTAAGACACAACGTGTTGACGAAACCGACGTCGTTTATTTAACCCAAGCTGAAAAATACGATGCCATTATTCTAGATATATTAGATTGTGTGCAACGAAAACAACCGGTATTGGTAGGTACGGCCTCAATTGAAGCTTCTGAATTACTCAGTCAACTCCTAAGCCGAAAAAATATTAAACATCAAGTGTTAAATGCTAAATTTCATGAAAAAGAAGCGCATATTATCGCTGAAGCGGGTCGACCCGGTGTGGTCACTATTGCGACAAATATGGCTGGACGCGGAACCGATATTGTCTTAGGAGGCAGTTTACAGTCTGAACTTGCTAAACTCGCAGAAGATATTGCTGAACATGAAGTTCAACAACATAAGGCAGCCTGGAAAGAACGGCATGATCAAGTGATTCAAGTTGGTGGTTTACGTATTATTGGTTCTGAGCGACATGAATCACGCCGCATTGACAATCAATTGCGTGGTCGAGCAGGTCGACAAGGCGATCCGGGTTCAACACGATTTTTCCTATCCCTTGAAGATCATCTCATGCGTATTTTTGCCTCTGATAAAATTTCTGGCATTATGCGTCGACTAGGCATGGGTCCTGGAGAAGAAATCGTCCATCCTATGATCAATCGAGCCATTGAAAATGCCCAACGTAAGTTAGAAGGCCATTATTTCGATATTCGAAAACAATTGTTAGGGTTTGATAATGTCGCCAATGAACAGCGTAAGGTCATTTATTCACAACGAGCGGTACTGTTGGAAATGGATGATTTATCTGAAGCGTTGGATGAAATGTGTGAGCGTGTCATTAAACGTTTAGTCAATACCTATATACCTGCGCAAAGTTATGAGGATCAATGGCAAGTTGAAGATATCACCAAGATCTTAGAGGAAGAATTCTTTTTAAACATTGATATCAAAGGCATGATTGAAGAAAATCATCAATTATTAGCAGAAGATATTCAAAACAAGATTTCTGAATTTACTGTGATGCATTTAAAACAACAACGAGAACAAGTTGGTGAGCACTGGTCACGTGTGTCGAAATCCGTCATTTTAGAAACCCTCGATCTCTATTGGCGGGAACATTTGGCAGCTTTGGACTATTTGCGCCAGGGAATTCATTTGCGTGGTTATGCACAAAAAGATCCTAAGCAAGAGTACAAAAAAGAATCTTTTGATCTATTTTCCAGAATGTTGAGTCTATTGGAATATGAAATTATCGTTAAGATACTCAATATCCATTGGCAGGCGGATGCCAACGAAGCTGCCATGAATGAATCATTTGATGCAATTGCCGCACCCATTGATGTCGATCCGAATGTGGTTAGTTTCCAAAACCTTACTAAATTAGGTCGTAATGATATCTGTCATTGTGGTTCTGGTGACAAATATAAAAACTGTCATGGGCGGTTGATTTAAAGCGCATAAGTTTAATGAAAATTGTTATTGGCTTCATTGAAAATAGCCGAGGCGAGATTTTAGTCACTCGTCGAGCACTTAATACGCCGATGGGTGGCTATTGGGAGCTTCCGGGTGGCAAAATTGAAGCCTTTGAAAGCCCACAAGCGGCATTGGTTCGAGAAATTAAAGAAGAGCTTAATTTAGATGTATTATCTTGCCAGGACATTGCTGTGCTCGAGGATGAATATACCTTTTATTTATTTCAGGTGACTACTTGGTGTGGGGAATTGGACCTTTTGGTGGGGCAATTGGCTTACCGATGGTTGCGTTTTGAGGAAATTAGTGAATACAGTTTTCCAAAACGCAATGTTAAGTTTTTTGAATTGTGGCAAAAATTTAGGTTCTTACAATCCCAATCTCGATGTTAAAAGAGCGATAAGCTCCAGTGCCTCAGAAAATTGAATGCTTTAGGGACGACTTCTTCATAGATAACCAGATGACCGAGTATTCCAAGATGACTTTGTATAACAGCTGTAAAATCACTCAACTCATTATTCAGGTTTTTGATGCAACCTACGCGGTTATACACAAAAAGAGCCCAAGTAAGAGTACAAAAAAGAAATTTTCACCCTATTTTCCAGAATGTTAAATCTATTGGAATATGCAATTATCTTTAAGATGCTCAATATAATATCCTTTGGAAGGCTGAAAGCAATGAAGTTACGATGAATAAATCATTTGATGCAATTGGCGCACCCGTTGATGTCGATCTGAATGTGGTTAGTTTTCAAAACATGACCAAATTAGTTTGTAATGATATTTGTCATTGTGGTTCTGTGGTCTTTTAAGCATAGCCGCGGAATTGTCTCTCCTGCAAGTGATTGAACAAATCACACTCTACATAATTAATAATTAGGCTAATTCAGCTTAGACAAAAGAATCTCATCGCTGGATACCTCTCGGATAGCATCACCTGGATCATAAATAATCGCCAATCTGATCTCATATTATACTAAATCTCCTGAGGGAGTCAATTCCGAGGCTGTGCTTAAATAACCACATGATGGGCACTGAATAATTGGTTCTTAAATGTTCATAAATTACAATTTTTAAAGTTAAAATAGTTTTTATTAAAAAAATAAGTTGAAACTTAAAAAGGCAACTCTGCAATCACTACACCCTCATTAATTTCATATAGATGCCATTTTTCTGTGAATTCAGGGCTTTCTAAGAGTAGGGTGTCATCTCGTTTAATTAAACCAAGGGATTGTTCAATTGATCGCCCCTTCGTTAATATTTCGATAGCAGTTGTATAAGCTCGATTGTAATGTATTGCTGCTTCTTTTAGCGTTTTGAACTGACGGCCGCCTACTTGAACAGGAATACCAGCATTTTTAGGCGTATAACCAGGTGGAGCTTCAAGATCCACTGCTTTCTCTGGAGTCCAGCTCTTTGAAAGTTGATAATCGACTGTATGGTGTGATTTACCAAACGTCTTAGCCGCGCTTTCAATTGATTCTGACTGATTGGTCATTTTCTATAATCTAAGGGCCCCTGGAAATTTAATTAATTTTTCCTTTTCTTCTCGTGTTAGTTTTTTTATATTTCGTTCTATTTTCATCGCCTCGCTCTTTCCTCCTGTGATCTGCCATGATTGCGCTATCTTTACTGGTTTAAAACTTCGCGTGTACTTGCAACCACCCGTCCCCTCTACGTGAGATTGATATCGTTGCTCGAGGTCATTAGTGTACCCCGTATAATAAGTATTATTCTTACAGAGCAACATATAAACCCAATAAATTTTATTATGACCCATCCCTGCTACCCTCAATTAATTCTATTAATCTTATCGGGGCTTCTGTTCCACCCCAAATTGGTATCGGCGCAGCTAGAATATAGCTTCCTTTCCCCCTATGTCAGCATAGTTGGCCACAACGAGCACATATTTTGCTTGGAAGGTGCTGCTTTTTTTATCCCTTTAGGCATTGACACCACCGTCATGAAGAAACGCTTTTTTTTCTGCTTTACTCCAATATTGAAAGAATCGCTTAGATTCCATAGGTTTTTTAAGGTGAACAAAAGCTTCATCTGCAACCATCTCAACAGACACCACTTCACGAATAGAATCAATTATTTCCAAAAGAAGTGGATTATTTGTATGTGGGATGAAGACGAGTGAGGGATTAATTTCTTGCAGGGTGCTTCGCGTATCACCACGCAGTATATCCACCGCCAACCCACATAAGGTCTCGTAGATGAATATTAACCGCTTTAAGCTATATGCAGTACGCTGAACATAAGCATCATCCCATACATAAATAACTCGCGTAGCATTAGGTGCTGCATGAAATACAGGATGCGTCATTCTCAGTGATTCTTCATGCAGTAAAATCAATGGTTGTTGCATTATATCGTCTTCCTCCTATTCGGAAATAATTGTAGCTGTAGTTCCTCATAGCTCGCATCCAAAAGTAGATTATGGTGTGGGGTAGTATCCACTTGTTTACTAAAATATTTAGCTACATTCTCAAGATTAAAAATATAGGGTTTATGGCTGAAAGTGCTTGCCACCCATTGCCATGAAAAATTATTACTAGCCACATCCCCATCCAACAAATGCTGCAAAAACCACTTTGCGCCCACTTGCCATCTGATGCGGCGAAAATGCACGATATAGCTTGCAAGATACATGCGTGCATGATTGTGAATATATCCCGTTTCCATCAGCTCATGAATAAATGCATCCATGCACGCAATTCCCGTGCGACCTTGAGCGATATCATCGGGCAGTGTATTGGCATAATCCTCTGCACTAAAACCGGTTTTATAGGCTTCAACATCTTCCCACGCCCATTCTGGGTGCTGCGTTAACACACGTTGCCAAAAATCTCTCCATGCTAACTCTTGAATAAATTTGGATATTTGTTCTGGCTGCTTACACGTTTTTAGCGCATGATTACGCACTTCGTTTAAGCTTAGTACCCCATGGTGAATGTAAGGCGATAATCGTGATATCTTACCATCACCAAAATTGCGTGTGCGAGCATATGCAATAGGGTCGATTTCTTGTAATTTCATTTCTGCTTTTTGGCGACCGCCCTGAATAGAGCTTTGATTACCTTCTGCCCATGGGGCAAGCGATTGCAGATAAGCAACTAGATCAAAACGATCATCAAACTGATTTTTTAAGGTGAGCATCGTTATTTCTTAAATTGTTGGAGTATGTCAAGCGGTATATACTCAAGAGCCTTTTCATGAGTTGCTTCAAGATTTACTGGTGTTGCCACTCCAGCCGAGTACGCTTCCTTCCAACGCAGTGCACATAAGCACCAACAATCTCCTGGTTTCAACCCGGGGAAATTATATTCTGGGTGAGGAGTTATTAAATCATTTCCACGTAATTGCGTAAAATCCAAAAATTCCTGCGTGACCGTCGCAGCAATCACATGAGTTCCAGTATCCCCATCACCAGTACGACAATAACCATCACGATAAAATCCTGTAAGTGGCTTTGTCGAACATTGCTGAAGGGGTGTTCCCAACACGTTTTTTGCATCTTTATCCGCCATTGCTGCTCCCGATGTGAGTAAAAACATTAATATAGTCATTCCACTTAAATAGTAGGTACGCATTCCGCTCTCCTATTTTTTTGATATCCAGTTTTAAAGATCAAATGACAACTGCGTTAAATCTTTTTTCTTTGATGATTTTTTTCGTACTACCTTCTTACTGCGACTACCTAGTTTTTGGTTGACTGCGCGGGATTCTTCACGAAATCCATCTTGTTTACAACGCGTTGAAATTTCCCCTCGAGCAAACTTTATCGCCACATCATGTTCAACAATAGGTGCGCTATACTGCGCTGGAGGTTTTTCCATCCGCCAGGGCTCATGAATGAAGCTATCCGGCACAGATTTAAGCTCAGGCATATAACGGCGAATGAATTTTCCTAATGGATCATGATCATACGATTGCTTAATAGGATTATACATCCGCACCGCATTAATGCCTGTCACCCCAGATTGCATTTGAAATTGTGAATAATGAATTCCTGGCTCATAGTCAGTAAAAAGCTTAGCCAGAAATGGTGCGGTTTTGCGCCAATCCAACCATAGATCATAACTTGCAAACGATACCAGCATGGCACGCATACGAAAAGTTATCCAGCCATTGTCTTGCAACGAGCGCATGCACGCATCCACCAGAGGATAGCCCGTGTTTCCTGTTTTCCACGCCTCAAAATAATCATCCCGAAAATGAGGCTCTCGCATTCCTTCAAATGCAGGGTGCATACATACATGCTCAATATCTGGCTGTTGTTCTAATTTTTGAATAAAATGACAGTGCCATGCCAAGCGCGAGAGAAATGCAGAAAGATTTCGCCTAAAATAGGTAGCGTCGGTATCACTATTACCTCCAAGTGAATGTATTTTTGAAGTGGTTGCCTGCTCAATTTCACGAACAGATAATGTGCCATAAGTGATGTGCGCACTCAAGCGTGAACAATGGCGCGCCGAAATACCAGGTTTGGATATGGTTTGCATATAATTGCGCCCGCGTTCTTTTAAAAAGGAATCTAACGTTTTCTGTCCGTCCTTTCTGCCACCTTTTTGCACGGAACCAATCGAATCTACTCCAAACATGAGATCATTTTTGCAAGGCAATTCATGCGATTGGATACCTATTTTTACATTCACTTGTGGGGGCGTGTGAATCATGGGTGATGCCATATGTGTATCACGCTGCTTTGCCCATCCATCACGACTTTTCAAGCGTCGTACCACGCCATTGGTGGGAAATTCATACCAAGAAATGCTCTGTGAGCGACACCAAGCCGCCACAGAAATATCTCGCTGATACGTCCAACCATTACCTGACTCTTCATGTGACCAAAGCGAAAATGAGCCTAACTCATTTGAGAGTTGCTGCAACACATCAACTGCCTCACCAATTCGAATGATCAATGGTGAGCCCATTAGAGAGAGTGATGCCCGAAGTTCCAGTAGCGAATCATGGATGAAATGCCAATGACGACGCCCACTATCAGGCTGCCTCCAGAGTTCAGGTTCCACGATGTATAATGGTAACACTTTACCCACCCGCGCCGCCTCAAAAAGCGGCACATGATCCGTTACACGTAAATCACGCTTAAACCAGACAACATTGATTGACTGAATCATAAATCCTTAAAATAATTTTTCTATTCTATGATTATAAGACTTCTTAATGATTTGTGAATATTAACTTTAGGTAATGTTCAACTTTATGTATAAAGTATATTTTAACGAATAAAATAATCTTTTTTTGGCTTAAACAAGTCTCCTGCTTTTTTTAAAAACGATAGAAGTTAAACTATTTCATCAAGGTTTTTTAAAAAAATCTTTTTCATAATTGATAATCCCGTTGCAATAATAGGAAGTAGCACTATTGAAAATAAATTAATAATAAAAAAAGAAGAATATGTTGAATTTGGTATCATTTGATGGAAAGACGTTATTTTATTTATCAAAGAGCTGCTATGCAGGATGAATATTGCATTGCTGAAAAAAACATAAAACAGTAAAATTTTACCGAAGAGCTTTGATGGAGGCCTGATGATGGAAACAGCCAGGAAGCTAACTAATAGCGTTAATCGAATGACGAATATACTGGATGTTAATAAAGTTTCCCAAATTGGTACATGAAGCACCATGAATAAAAATTGCGAGCTAAGAAGAAGACCTAATACATAACTTAATCGATTGATGTGTTTAATAGGAAATAAAAAACAACAAGCTTGCGTAAAATGAAACCACAAAATAAAGGGGAAAAGTGCAAAAAATACAGAAGTTTTTGAGTCTAATATTATGGTACATAAACCAACCTGACATATTAATAATAGAAACGAAGAAAAGGAAAGGGTGTATAACCAAATATTTTTAAATCTTGAGCTTTTGATGTAAAACTCAATTGATGCTCCACGAATAATAAAGAGCATCAACATCATTAAAAAAAATGTGTAGTATTTACTCATTATCTCGCCAAAAAAAACTGGAAATGCTCCATAAGCCCCAGCTATTGTAAACACCAACCAAGTTTGATTGGCATCCCAACTGGGAAAAATATCGTTAAATATCTGTATGTGATAAATTTTTTTAGAAAAGGGCGCAAAACAGCAAAGCATTAAAGCTCGTCCATCCTGAATGAGGTAAATTAAAAAAGTAGCAATTAAAATATAAAAAGTTAAAATAGGACTCGTCATTTATATTACCCCCTTTACATGTATGGATCTTTTCCGTGATTGTACAATGGGCCCTTTTTTAATGATTATAAAGAAAAAATTCATATAACCAACCCCAAAGATAAGACCATAAGTTACTAAAATTACGATAAAACCATGCAAAACTTGACTAGAAGTGACATGTGATACAAGGTCTTTAGTTTTAATCAAGTTATAAACGACCCAAGGTTGCCTACCTACTTCAGAGGTAAACCAACCAGTCAGTAAAGCAATAAATCCTGAAGGTGCAGATAAAATCAACAGGCGCAGATACCAGGACTTTTGAGTTAATTTTTTTTTGTACCAGAAATATAGACCTAAAATATTCAATAATATTATTAAAAATCCACACCCCACCATGATTCTAAAGCTATAAAAAACGACAGCTACACGTGGCAATTCATTTTTTGATATGTTCTCTAAACCTATTAACTGACCATCTAATTGATGAGTGTTAATGAGAGATGCTAGTTTTGGGATTTCAATTGAAAAGCTATTGCTTCTTTTTTCTTGCGAAATATTTGCAAAAATAACAAGAGGTGCGCCTTTTTGAGTGTTCCATAAGCCTTCAATTGCGGCTGTTTTTACAGGTTGAAAATGATGAATCTTTAGGCCAACGATATCCCCCAAAACGACTTGCATTGGAGCTAAGAAGATAAGGCAGAGTAAGGTTAATTTTAGGTTTTTTATTGAAAATACTTGAAACTTATTTTTTAGCAGATGACGGGCTGCTATCATTGCAACTACCATCAAAGTTGCGATATAGGAGGCTAAAAGCATGTGCAAAAATCGACTCATAGTACTGGGATTAAAGACCACATCAAACCAGCTGGTTACCATAAATTGGCCAGCATTATAAATAACCCCAGCAGGCGTATGCATCCAAGAATTTGCCGCCATTATCCAAAATGCAGATAGTGTGACGCCAACACAAACCATTATCGTTGAAAAATAATGCAGGCGTCTGCCCACTAGATGCCAACCAAATATCATTAAGCCTAAAAAACTTGCCTCTATAAAAAAAGCCGTTAAAGATTCTAGAGTGAAGAGAACGCCGAGAACAGGACCTACTTTTTTTGAAAATCCGGCCCAATTTGTCCCCATTTGGAAAGCCATCGCAAGACCGGAAATAATACCCATGCCAAATGTTAATGCTAAAATCTTTGAAAAAAAACGAGCAGTTTGATAGTATACCTTTTGTCCTGTTTTAAGCCATAATCCCTCAATCAATACTAGATAAGTAGACAGTCCAATACTAAATGCTGGAAACAGTATATGAAAACTAATAGTCAATGCAAATTGTAATCTAGATAGAAGTAGTGCTGACATTAATCGGCCCTATGTGTTTTTTTGATAATTACATTGTACTTCTTTAAATCTATAGTTTAAAATTATATTTAATTATGCTTATCATCACTTTTAATTATAGTTGCAAGGGTTTTAAAAATGGTTGGACATAACAAGTTATTTAATCCGAAAAAATTACATATTTTTAGCGTGGTGTCAGAACTTCGTAATATTACTCGTGCTGCTCAAAAGCTAAATTTATCTCAACCTGCTATTTCTAATAGTCTTTTATCTCTTGAACAATTCTTCGATACCAAACTTTATGAAGTTGTTGGAAAAGAGGTCGTTGTTACATCAACAGGTAAAAGACTTCTTAAACATTGGTCTAAAATAGAATCTTGTTACCAAAAGATATTTGATGAATTGAATAAAATAAAGCTAGGAGAGCAAGGGGATATATCTATTGCAATGATTTCAACCGCCAAGTATTTTATGTTTGCACTAATTAAAAATTTTTCAGAAAATTTTCCAAAAGTAAACTTTAGTTGCGAAATTTTTGATAGAAATCAAATTATTGAACATTTATTAACGCATCGGTTTACCTTAGGCGTTATGACAGAGCCCCCACATCATCATGCATTAACAAGCATTAGACTTGGCGAGAATCCATTGGTTTTTATATGTAGCCCAAAACATGTGCTTTCTGGTCAATCTAATATTCTTTTTGAAAGTTTATCTAATCAGAAATTCATCACTAGGGAGTACTCAGCGCAAATTACACAAAATCTCTATAGATTGTTTGAGCAACATCAATCTACACCAAAAATTTCTTTGAGCATCAATAGCACCGAAGCGATAAAAGAGGCGGTTATAGAAGATTTAGGGATTGCTTTAGTGCCCTATCTCTCTGTGGCAAGTGAACTTAAATCTAAAAAAATAATAAGAGTTGATTTTGACACCCAGGCTTTAAATAACAATTGGTACATCATTTTTGTTAAAAATAAAACGCTTGATCAAGCCTCACAAGCGTTTATTGAAATGACTAAAATGTTATTCCCTAAGATACCAATTTTGATTTGATAATTGTGCAACACACTGCTTTTTGTATTTTTTTATCTTTGAATGCGCCAGAACTTATTGTAATGCAAAAAACAGCAGCATGAGTGTCTTGGAAAAAGCTGGCTTTAGTGTCAGCTTAATATCCTCTACATTTAATATCAGTTAAAGTAGAGTTCGTAGATGATTCTTGGATTACAGTGACCGTTTCTTGTGTTTTATCTTTTAGTTCATTTAGGTCGTTTGTATCAACTGACTGATTGCAAGCATATGCTGCGAGCATGTATAAAAGACTAGCAACAATAGTTGAGGCAATGGTAATGCCTAAAACGAAATTCTAAGTTTTTTGAAATGTGGCAAAAACCTAGATTCTTACAATTCCAATCTCGATGTTAAAAGAGCGATGTGCTTGTTTCTCAAATTCTAGTGCTTCTGCAAAATAAATGCTTAAGGCATGGGTGCTAAATTGTATCTTGGGGACGACATGAACCTCTTGAGGTATTTTTAAAACAATCAGTTGGCAGAGAGGATTATTCACGATAGGTTTTTGGAAAAAGCCAAGTTTGACATCAATCTTTTCATAGATAACCAGATGACGGAGTATTGCAAGATAATTTTGTATAACAGCTGTAAAATCACTCAGTTCATTCATCCATTGATGAATCATGTTTTGTCGAAATTCAGGTTTTTGATGCAACCAATGAAATAGATAAGGGGGTTGTAATTCACATTCTTGCCATTGATCCTGTGTTTTTAATTTTAAAGATTGCAGAAAGGGATCATGATTTAATTTAGAACCAAAACGGTTTGTAAGTGTTTGTAATTCCTGTGTTTTTACTTGAAATTGATCGTAAAGTTTTGGCACGGAAAGTTTAAGAGACTCTGGGAGGATATAGCTTAAACGTAAAAATTCTTTGGTTAAACGACTTTTAAGTTCAGGTTTGTCGACAATATTCAAGACTTTAATGACATTTTTGAGCGCATTAAGATGAATAATGGGATGTGTTTCTTGTTTTGCCTCATAAATTGAACCAATCAGGTTTTCCAGCTTGATTGCAATTTTTGGCATAAACTGTGGTGAATGTTGATATATTATATCTTGTGTTTGCATGGTGTCATGCTATATAGTCGCATAATCTATCACATTAACATACATTGCAAAAAATCCAAACAAAAGGTGATTGAAATGAAAAAAAATTTAATGAAATCAACAATATTGTTGATAGGGTTCATCTCCTTTAGTGTTTTTGCGAGTTCAACCGGAATTTTAGGAACCTGGGAAACCATCGATGACAGAACCGGGCAGAAAAAAGCCATTGTTCAACTCTATGAAAAAGACGGTAAAATAGAAGGTAAAATCCAACATGTGTATTGGAAACAAGGTGACAAGCATTTTTGCGTCAATTGTAAAGGGGCACTAAAGAATCAACCCATTGAGGGTTTGCGATTTCTGTGGGATATGGAACAGCACTCCAAGCATCTTTGGGAAGGCGGATATATCTTAGATCCACATAATGGCATGCTTTATCGGACAAAACTAAAACAGCAAGGTCAGAATATATATGTTCGTGCTTATTTAGGCATTCCGATGTTAGGTCGAACACAGCAATGGCACCGACATCACGAGGGTAGTTAATGACAACAACAAAATCAGCGAGTTCAGCAGAACTGGTAAAAAAACCGCCATATTCACTTGAAGCAGAGCAAGCCATTATTGGTGGTTTAATGCTCGATAATCAGGCTTGGGATAAAATTCAGGATAAAATATGTCAAGAGGATTTTTATCGTACCGAACATCGTATTTTGTTTCGTGTGATACAAGATTTAGCTGCAAAACAACAACCCTTTGACGTTATAACGCTTCTTAACGGATTACACCTGCTTGATGAGCTGGATTTGGCAGGGGGGGAGTCCTACTTATTTGAACTTGCCAATAACACACCAAGTGTTGCTAATATTAGTGCTTATACCGATATCGTTCGTGAAAAATCTGTACAGAGACAATTAATTCATGTTGCCAATGAAATAGCTGATTGTGCCTATCACCCCAAACAACGAAATGTAATTGATTTATTGGATTTTGCAGAGCAAAAAGTTTTTGCCATTGCTGAACAAACACCGAGCAAAGGGGGGCCTGAAAACATCAAATCAGTACTAGGCAGAGCGGTAGAAAAAATAGATGAGCTTTATCATAAGGGAAGCACCATCACAGGCTTGCGCACAGGTCTTAAGGATTTAGATGCCTTGACGTCTGGCTTACAGCCTTCAGATTTGATTATTGTTGCAGGACGACCTTCGATGGGTAAAACCACCTTGGTCATGAATATGGCTGAACATGCTGCCATTGAATCGAAATTGCCGGTTTTGGTTTATTCGATGGAGATGCCAGCAGATTCTCTTGCAATGCGTATGATGTCTTCTTTAGGGCGTATTGATCAACATCGCGTTCGGACAGGACAGCTTAATGATGATGACTGGCCTCGGGTTACATCGGCGGTGCATATGTTATCAGAGGCACCTTTGTTTATTGATGACACCCCTGGCTTGTCGCCTGCTGAATTGCGAGCCCGTTCCAGAAGACTGATGCGTGAGCATGGTCAATTGGGCTTGATTGTGGTGGATTATTTGCAACTGATGCAGGTGCCAGGTTTTAGAGCAGATAATCGCACGGCAGAAATTTCTGAAATTTCTCGAAGTTTAAAATCACTTGCTAAGGAATTAAGAGTACCTGTTGTAGCACTATCTCAGCTCAATCGAAGTTTAGAGCAACGTCAAGACAAACGTCCTGTGATGTCAGATCTTCGTGAATCTGGTGCAATCGAGCAGGATGCCGATTTAATCTGTTTTATTTATCGGGATGAAGTTTACAATGAAGATAGCCCCGATAAAGGTGCAGCAGAAATTATTATTGCCAAACAACGTAATGGTCCTATTGGACGCGTTAAGGTTGCATTTTTAGGTCAATTTACTCGGTTTGAAGATTTAGCATATCAATCATTCATAGGAGATTAGTAGATGAGAGGCACTCGTTTGCATATAGATACTGATGCCTTAATGCATAATTTCAAGGTGATTCAATCGAAAGCACCTCATCAAAAAATTATTGCCATGGTAAAGGCTAATGCTTATGGCTGTGGTCTAGAGACGGTTGTACGACAATTACAAGGTCAGGTGAATGCATTTGGTGTTGCATTTCTTGCTGAAGCAATGCAAATCCGCCGTTTTGGTGTGTTAGATCCCTGTGTGCTTTTCGAGGGAATTCATGAGCAATGTGAGCTGAAAATAGTTTCAGAGCAGGGGTTTGAGTTAGTGATTCATCATTCTTTGCAATTGGAGTGGCTTTTAAATACGCCCTGCGATTCACCGTTAAAGGTATGGATTAAAATCAATACGGGTATGAATCGTCTAGGATTTAAAATGAATCAATTTGATGAGGTGTGGCGTAAGCTTAAAGCTTGTCCTTGGGTTGATAGCCACATTGGACTGATGACGCATTTTGCCTGTGCCGATACGCCAAAGCATCCATTGCACCAAAGGCAGATGAAAGATTGGCAGACGCTCATTGCCACTTGGGGTGGCCCCTTAAGTGCCGTCAACTCAGCCGGCATCTGGACATCTTCAAGCCTGTTAGGTAGTCATGTGCGACCTGGTTTGGCCTTATATGGTGCGTCCCCTATACCTGATTTATTTTCCTCCGATCTCGAACTGCTACCGGTGATGACCTTTACTTCAGTAGTGATGGCTCTTCAGTATTTGAATGCCGATGAATCCATTGGCTACGGCGCAACCTATGTTACCCAACGAATATCAAAAATTGCGGTTGTTCCTGTCGGTTATGGTGATGGATATCCAAGACATATTAAGGACGGCACGTGTGTTCAAATAGGTGCTTATCAAGCACCCATCGTCGGACGCGTTTCTATGGACAAGGTGACCGTAGATATCACAGATTGTACTGGCGTTCAGATTGGGGATCCAGTAGAATTATGGGGTGCTCGCATACCTATAGAGTATGTGGCTAAACAAGCAGGAACCATTCCCTATGAATTGATGTGCCAAGTCGGTCCGCGTGAAAGGTTATTAAATTTGTACTTAAAATAGGTAGGCTTAAAAAATGAAAAAATTAAGTGTTTCATTGCTGATATTACTACTTTGTGGTTGTTCTTCTATCACCAATGAGCAAGTCGGATCGGTCGCTGGTGGTGTTGCTGGAGGCGTATTAGGAAGTACGATTGGCGGCGGCTCAGGAAAAGTGATTGCAGCTGTTGGCGGGGCGGTTCTGGGAACTGTTTTAGGTGCGCAAATAGGTAAGTTCATGGATAAAATAGACCGTATGCAAATGCAGTCGGCCTTAGAAAACACACCGACAGGTGAAGCAAAATCTTGGAAAAATCCAGACAATGGTAATCATTATCAGATTCAGCCGACGAAAACGTACTATAAAGATGATCAACCTTGTCGTGAATATACCACTTATGCCATCATTGGTGGTAAAACTGAAAAAGTATATGGTAAAGCATGTCGTAAAGCAGACGGTACCTGGAAAATTGTAAGTTAATCTTTACAAGGTTAGGGATAACATGAAAATTTTAGTGGCTGTAAAAAGGGTCATCGATCCATATATCAAAATTCGTGTCAAACCAGATGGTACTGGTGTGGAAACCCATCAAGTAAAGATGGTCATGAACCCATTTGATGAAATTGCTTTAGAAGAAGCCATTCGTCTTAAAGAACAAGGGCATGCCGCTGAAGTCATTTGTGTATCGATTGGTGATAAAAATTGTCAAGAAACCTTGCGCCACGGATTGGCGCTTGGCGCCGATAGAGCGATTTTAATTGAGAATGATGCGCCTTTGCATTCATTATCGATTGCTAAAGTTCTCCTGGAAGTTGTCAAAAAAGAATCTCCAGGTCTGGTGATGATGGGAAAACAAGCCATCGATAGTGATGCCAATCAAACGCCTCAAATGTTGGCTGCAAAATTAAATTGGCCACAAGCAACTTTTGCTTCAAAGCTAGTGTTTTTAGGTAAAAAATTACAGGTGGTGCGAGAAACTGACGCGGGACTTGAAGAACTTGAGATAGAAATGCCGGCGGTAGTCAGCGTCGATCTCCGATTAAATGAGCCTCGATATGCCACTTTGCCGAATATCATGAAATCAAAAAACAAACCATTGACGGTCATTCCTATTGCTGAATTAGACGTGGCATTGACAAACACTGAGATACAAACCAATGAGATTTTAAGACCCCAAACGCGTCAAAAAGGGATCATGGTCGAAAGCCTTGCTGAACTTTTGGAAAAAATTCGTCCTATTATCGCTTAGTGATGGAGTACTGATGAGCACATTATTATGGATTGAGCATGATGGAACACATTTTCATCCTGCAACGTTAAATGCAGTGACGGCAGCTAAATCCTTAGGTGGAAGTTGTACTGCAATTGTCTTAGGTTCTCAAGTTTCTGAAATAGCATCCAGTGTGGCCCTTATTGAAGGAATCGATAGGGTGCTCGTTTCAGAGGCTAAATTCTACTTCCCATTCCGCGCAGAACCGGTGGCTGCTTTATTAGCCAGTATCGCTCCTCAATTTACCCATATTGTCGCGGCATCATCAACCCATTCTAAAAATATTTTTCCAAGAATGGCAGGGCTTATGGATAAGCCCATGTTGAGTGATATCCTGGAAGTGATAACGCCTAAGTGTTTTGTAAGACCTATTTATGCGGGCAATGCATTGGCAAAAGAAACATTCGACAATGATCAGGTGATCCTGACATTTAGAGCCAGTCGTTTTGAAAAAGCCACATCAAAAACCCAGGCTTGTCCTATTGAGTCAATATCACCGTTTGCTGACGATGCTCGAACTCAGGTATTAAAAGAACCTTATCGTCATGAGGGAAAACCTGATCTGCAAAGCGCTCGTATTGTTGTATCCGGTGGAAGGGGATTTGGCTGTCAAGAAAACTTTCAGATGGTTGAGCAATTGGCAGATGCATTAGGTGCTGCAGTAGGGGCTACACGTGCAGCTGTCGATGCAGGCTTTATTTCCAATGACTATCAAGTCGGACAGACAGGCAAAATTGTAGCACCAGAACTGTATATCGCTATTGGAATATCAGGTGCCATACAACATTTAGCAGGTATGAAAGATTCAAAAACAATTGTAGCTATTAACCGAGATGCCGATGCCCCTATTTTTGAGATAGCCAGTTATGGCTTGGTGGGGGATTTGTTCTCACTGGTTCCTGAAATGATTAAAGAACTTAAAATGGAGAAATAAAATGCTGGTTGGCGTACCTAAAGAAATTAAGATACATGAATATCGCGTGGGTTTAACCCCTAGCAGTGTGCGTGAAATTATTCGTGCTGGTTCTCAAGTTATGATTGAACAAAACGCTGGATTAGGTATTGGTATCGATGATGATGGCTATACAGAAGCAGGTGCGATTATTGTTTCGAATGCAGATGATATTTTTGCCTCAGCTGATTTAATAGTTAAAGTCAAAGAGCCCCGGCCCGAAGAATGCAAAAAACTTCGCGATCAACAGATCTTATTTACTTATTTGCATTTGGCTGCCGATAAAAACCAGGCTAAGCTATTGATGGCATCTGGTTGTACAGCCATTGCCTATGAGACAGTTACCCAAACTGATGGCGGACTTCCATTGCTGACACCGATGTCTCAAGTTGCAGGACGTATGTCTATCCAAGCGGGCGCTCATTTTCTAGAAAAAGCTCAAGGTGGAAGTGGGGTATTACTCGGTGGTGTACCAGGAGTAGAACCAGGGCAGGTGCTCATTATTGGTGGTGGTGTGGTCGGAACTCATGCTGCAGAGATGGCATTAGGACTGGGTGCTACAGTTACAATATTGGATAAATCCTTGGTGCGTCTACAGCAATTGCACATGCAGTTTGGCTCACGACTAAATACCATTTATGCTACGCAAGAGAGCATTGAGAAATATGCTATTCAAGCAGATGTCATAGTAGGAGCGGTACTGATGCCTGGTGGTGCTGCACCAAAACTCATCACCCGTGATACTTTACGCATGATGCGCCCAGGTTCGGTGGTTGTTGATGTGGCAATTGATCAAGGTGGATGTATTGAAACCAGTCGCCCTACAACTCACCAGCATCCAACATTTGTTGAGGAAGGAATTACCCATTATTGTGTGTCAAATATGCCAGGCGCAGTTCCTCGAACATCCACTTTTGCATTAAACAACGCCACCTTACCTTTTATCATGTCTTTAGTCACCAAAGGAGCACATCGTGCTTTGCTTGATGATAAGCACCTATTCAATGGCTTAAATATCTATCAGGGTCAAATTACCTGTGAGCCTGTGGCACAGGCATTGTGTGAAACCTATGTGCCAGCAAAAATAGTTGGCAAAGTATTTGCATGAGATCTGATATAAAATTTATTTAAGTTTTCTATAAAAATACACGCTATCGTCTTCTTCGTGCGTGAGGACTTGAACCCGTGTTTGCATCCGAATGTCTCAACGCATTAGTAGGGCGATGGGCGGCACGGACCTTGGCAGGTTGAGCAAAAGCGACACTCACAGCAGGAAGAGGTGGCGGCGGGGGACGCGCAACGGGAGCTTTGGGAATAGGCTTCGCAGGTTTTGCATAGGCTTTATTAATCTCACTGACTTTTACATCTCTGACGTCTTGAATTTTTCTGCTTAGGTACTCAGTTAGCGGCTTTAGACCAAAACTATTTTCAATGATTTTGCCCACTACTTGAAATATTGTACCAATCAGGAATAATACTGTCTTCAAAGGGTTCCTTCCGATATCTCCGATGTTTTCATTAATTCGCCTGCCAACACCCTCTATCAAGGCACCCACTACATATAAAATTCCGCCTCCAATATATCCAAGATTACCAATAAAGCCGACACTTTTTTTCAACGCAGAAAATAGAATATGCACTATTTGTGCTAATATATTAGACTTGGATTGAAGTGCTTCCCTTCCATGCTTAAGCAATATATTTCCTAATATAACTTTTAATTCAGAAGAACTATTTTTGAAGACCATATCTTTGTAATTTTCTTCTAATGTATCGAGGATAAGTTTATTTTTTTGGTTAACATCCTTACCGCCAGTAGCGAAGGAATAGATTTTTTCTCGAATGGCATCAGCCCAATGTGATTGACTTCTATCCCAGGCAAAACTAAGCTCACTTTTTTCTCGTTCATATCGAAAGGTTTCTTGATAAACTTCTCTTTCAAGTGCAGATAACCTGCTCATGGCTTTTTTTTTCGAGGTAACATTTTTGATACACTCAGGCACAAGGTCTGGAAATATTTGCTGCATACTGGAACATGGCTCTAAATAGTTAAGCCCTTTAGGTCCTCTTGATGTTAGTGTTCCATTTGCTCTAATGAAACCATTTTCCTTCAGTCTAGAAAATAAGGCTGGGTGGTTATTTTTTATTATTCTAAGCTCATGAATGACGTTGTGAGGTCTACTGAGGCTATCATTTGGAAAGCGAGAATCTTTTTGGTTGTTTTCAAAAAAATAATTAAACGTTTTTGGGTATACGATTTTAAATGATTCACGGTCTAGCTGATTGACAAAAAATTCTGGATTTTTAACATAGAATTTGAGGTGATTATTTAAAGTTCTCTTTTTTCGAGGGATGGGTATGCTATCGTCAAACTGAATCATTTTTCCTGAAGCTTCATAGCCATGTTTTTCATGATGATATTGACTAAATAATGTCAGTAACTCTCCCGCGCTTTGAACAGCATCCAAAGCAACCGGTTGCTTCTTATTTTTAATAATATCAGGTATTTTATCATCAACGAATTTTGTACCGTGCTTGGTTAAAAATGCATATAAAGAATTCCATGCTATTGTTGCTCCAAATTTAATTTTATCGTTTTTAATTTTTGTTGAATCTGTGTGATTGCCATACATGGGCAGCAGTGATACTTGCGTTTTAGACAGATCTTCAAATATTAGACGAGTCATGTCTTGAGGTTTAAATTCATGCCGGCCTTCATCTTTTTGTAACATCACTGTAACTTCATTTACAATGGTTGGAATGATTCTAGCTTTTTTATCTTTTTTATCAGAGAGTCCTGCAACTGGATCTAATAGAAACATATTTAATTTTAATTTATCTATTTTTTTAAGCAGTATTTCATCTTGGTTTGTTTTTTTTAATTCTATTATTTTTTCGGCCAACTTATTGGCTATGTGAATACAAGTTACTGCACCTCGACTAAACCCAGCTAAATTAATGTTGAGTTCTTCTTCTTCGTTGTTTTGACTACTTAGCCATTCAATAATCCTATCAATTGCCACTATAGAATTTGTTCTGACTTCAACACCCAATACACCAGGGCCATCTATCACATAGGTATCGCCGGGTGCTCGTGCTCTGCATGAAGCCTGAAATTGGCTAATAATATCAATATCGTGAGTTTTAGAAGAACTGTCCCAAGTGCCAAAGCAAAATATTGTAAAAGTAGCCATAATTTACACCATTTGATTATATATATAATTATAGTTCAATATTTATTTATACTGGATTATTAATGACATTTGCTTTTTAAATATAGGATACAAATAGACTATAATTATTGATGCTCTTTCCTTTTTTAAGAAAAGCAATAAAATAGAACGATGTTTATTAAATAAGAGCCTTATGCTTAGAGCAATGGTTATTGTTGATTGCAGTATCTGGTGCCAGTTTTTCTTTAGATTGCCATCCGAAAATAGATGGAAATAAAAGCAGTTTATTATTGGCTATGGCTCATTAATTTTAGAAAGTTCAAGAAATTTCACTTGTAAGAATGTTTCAAAAAACCAACCGATATGGTTGAAAGGTTATCAACGCGGGTGGTTTGCTCATAGTCGATGGAGCAGTAGAAAGCCTGCTACATTTTTAGGTCTCAAGCAAGATTTAACAGCAGATCCTGTTAATGCGGTGTATTTTCAGGTCAAAGATCCCAAACAGTTTTTTTTTGTTTGATGCACGTGAAAAATTGTATTGTCGGGAATTGGTATCGCCAAAACAGCGAAAAGTGCTTTCTGGAAAAAAAGCACCCTTGGGTAAATCTTGGGTCTATGTAAAGCAACCAAAGTAATTTGGAACACCTGATGTTCATCACCCTATTTACCCAGAGTATGTCGGTTTATTTGTACTGGGTTGCTATCAGATAGAAAAGCAATACCAAGTCCCTGGGTTTGCTTTGCAATGCCTTCAACAAACTCACCATTGGCCTTAATTGCACGGGTTGTCGTGCTTAATTATTAATATTTTTTTGCGTTATTTGATTTTTTTAAAATCCGTTTGTATAATTACATAGCATCAAACAAAAAGGATTTTAATTATGAGATTCAAAAAATCATTAACAATGTTGTTAGCAGGTGGTGTGCTTGCACTGACTGGATGTTGTATGGATGATATGAGTTGTGGTGGCTCAAATTCTTATGTCCCAGTAAGTTCTTGCAATACATGTAACGCACCACGTGTGTCACGTTGCTGTAACTCATGCAACGTATGCGGGTATGATGGCAGTTATGCGTATACCAGTTGGTATTAGAAAAGATGAAAATCCCTTCGCTTTCAGCGAGGGGATTTATTTATGATTCTGACGACCGATGGTGCAGGTTTCAGAAATATTGCCATCGCGACAAACCACTTCACCTTTCATGGTGATTTTTTCAACCCCGCCTTCCCAAAGGCAACATCCTTTAAGTTTCTGTAAATCCATAATGGCATGGCGCGTGCTGTAACATTGAGAAATATAGCCATTTCTGCAGACATAACGTCCCATTGTACTATCCGAATAGCTAATCCCGCCATAGCCCTGGCAACAACATGAGGAATCGGCATATGACTGCAAGTTGAGTAACATTAAGATAATAAATCTTGAGATGATACGCATACTGACTCCGGTGTTAAAATCATAACAAAAAAACAAAAAAGCCCTGAAGTTCAGGGCTAAAAAAATCAATAAAGATTAAGAGTTTTTTTCATTTTTAGTAACATCAGCAGTTTTTTTGCTGTGAGATTCCATTTTATTAGCAGCTTTCTTGGTGAAATTTTCAGTGCTATTTGCCATGTTTTTAACACCATGAACCATTTTGCTTACACCAGCATTCGTTGCATTAGCAACTTTATTCATAGAATTTTGTACTGAATTCATTGAATTTTCGATCGTTTGATTCGCAGTAGCAAATGCAAGTCCGGTTGCCAATAAAGATGTTAAAATCAAAGTTTTGTTCATTTTTACTCTCCATAGTTTTAATAATAAAAAATTAGTATAGCTTATTTTTTTTTAATAAGGGAAGAGAAGGATTGGAATTTATCAACAAGATGATAAAATGTGGAAATTACCATGTTTGTTGAATGATATGCAAAAAAAAATAGAAGAACTTCGTAATGCCATTCGAAGATATGATCATTTTTATTATGGCCTCGACAATCCACTAGTACCTGATGCTGAATATGACAGAGTCATGCGTCAATTGATAGAAATTGAAATCAACCATCCCCAACTCATCACACCAGAATCTCCAACCCAAAGGGTAGGGCGCGCTAATGTCTCATCTTTGATGCCTATCGCGCATATTAAATCGATGTTGTCTTTAAATAATGTATTTGATGAAACAGAGTTAAACCAGTTTTTAAGACGTATCGAGGATAAGTTAGGAAACAAACAGGTTCTGGAGTTTGTCGCAGAACCAAAAATGGATGGGTTGGCGATCAATTTGACCTATTTAGATGGACGATTGATATCTGCTGCAACACGTGGTGATGGTGTTGTCGGGGAAGATGTGACCGCCAACGTTAAAACCATTTCAGCGGTTCCCTTAACACTTCTCGGTGATGATATACCGCAATGCATTGAAGTACGGGGCGAAGTGTATATGTCAAAACAGGCGTTTCATGCCTTGAATGTGATGACTGAGAAACAAGGGCTAAAGCTGTTTGCCAATCCCAGAAATGCTGCAGCTGGGAGTTTAAGACAATTGAATCCTCAAATCACTGCTAAACGTGATCTGTCTATTTATATCTATGGTGTTGGTGCTTGCGAGGGGTTTTTATTGGCTGACAACCATTGGCAACAGATGCAACAACTTCAAGCGTTTGGTTTTCGGGTTTCTCCAGAAAACCAACGGGTTTCTGGAGTTGAAGGTTGTTATCAGTTCTATCATCAAATTTTACAAAAAAGGTCTCAACTTCCCTATGAAATTGATGGTGTGGTTTATAAGCTAAACGCTATTGTTTTACAACAAGAAATGGGGTTTGTAGCAAAAGCACCTCGTTTTGCATGTGCACATAAGTTTCCAGCCTCTGAGGAAATAACCAAAATATTACAAGTGGATTTTCAAGTTGGACGTACTGGCGTTATCACCCCTGTAGCCCGTTTAGAGCCAGTCAGTGTCGGTGGTGTTGTGGTAAGCAATGCTACTTTACATAATATGTCTGAAATACAAAGGAAAGATATTCATATTGGTGATGTGGTAGTGATTCGTCGCGCCGGGGATGTGATTCCTGAAATTGTACAAGTGGTATTAGAAAAACGAGAACAAATTTCGGATATTGTCTTTCCAGCAGGATGTCCAAGTTGTGGTTCACCAGTCCTTCATGACGAACATGGCATTATCGCCCGTTGTAGTGGTGGTTTAAATTGTCACTCTCAATTGGTTGGGGCTTTGAAGCACTTTGTGTCGCGCAAGGCCATGAATATAGAAGGTGTTGGTGAGCAACTGATTATGGCGTTGGTCGAGCGGCAGTGGGTGCGCGATGTGGCGGATATATACTTTATCTCAACGGTACAATGGTTGTCATTACCGAGAATGGCCAAGAAATCGGTTGAAAATATTATTATAGCTTTGAAGCAGAGTAAAAAAACCTTATTTCATAAAGTGATTTATGCTTTAGGTATACGAGAAATTGGAGAAGTGAGCGCAAAAACACTTGCGTTACATTACCATAGTTTTGAATCCTTAAAAGAAGCCAAAGAAGAAGATTTGTTGCATTTGTCAGATATTGGACCTGTTGCCTCAAAAGCAGTCATTGATTATTTTAGTGATAGTTTGCATTGGCAAACCTGTATGAAGCTTATTCATTGTGGGGTTGAATGGCAAGCCCAAGCTATATTAGCGGATACCCATTCGATGTTTTATGATAAGACGGTGGTGCTTACGGGAAGTTTATCTCAACTATCTCGTGAAGATGCTAAGTCAAGATTAGAGCAGTTGGGTGCTAAAATCAGTAGTTCAGTGTCGAAAAAAACGGACTATCTTATCGTAGGAGATAGTCCGGGCTCTAAATATGACAAGGCTTTGACGCTAGGGGTTCCCGTTATCACTGAAGCGGAATTGATTAACCTAATTTAAAGTGTCCATGTCCTGCTGAAGAATTAATTAAAGCGTCCGTATTCTGCTGGTGAAACATAAGACTACGTTCCTTTTGTTCTTTTTCCAGCCTAGTTAGGGGGCGAATATCTCTTCTGGATACAAAACCATCATCGATATCTCCACAAATGAGATGTTCGGGATGGAATTGAACACCTAAACAGGAAGCGTCATCATCTGCTTCAATGACACCACGAGCACTACTTGCTGAAATCAACATATCACGATCAAAGATGGGTATAAACTTATCATGAGCACTGTTAACGCCTACTTTATTCAGTCGAAAAAATACTGTGTAAAACAGTATGAGGTTTAACTGTTATTACATGAGAATTAGGAGAGTGCCACCTTTGGCTACTTGTTGTACGGGTATGTGTTTTGCTAGGTGCAGAACTAATGCTTCAATTAACAGATTAAACCCATTTTGCAGTCCACTCCAAGGTGCTTGTATGAGACGAACGCTTCCCCATCGAGTAGTTTCACTCGAGGTACCCTGGCTCGTAGATAGTACTCGTGTTCAAAGAAATTCAGATGCCACCATTTTTTTTTCCTGCGTGTCCTAAACAGGATGCTGCTTTGCACTGTCATCTTCTTTGACACTAAATTTTTGATCCTTTAACAAAATGCATCTCTAAATCCAGTCGTTTTAACTTGTGATAAAACGTAATTAGTTTTACAAACCTAGGGGTGCTAATACCAAGTGCTGCAGAAAACAAGCTTTCTATGCCCATTTTATATACTTATATTCTCCTGAATTAGGCAATATTTTTTAATAATATTTCCCCGATGAAAAGCCTTTAACCACTCTAAATTCAAAAGAGTCTTTTTTTTGAGGTACAAAAATGAGGGGATTGAAGAGCTTTACTGTACGAATTTTAATACTCCGTCTTCTGATTGTCTTTAAAGACCTCATACTACTCTTTGTGTTTATATGTTGATCAATAAACTCGTTTCTGATACAATAATGAAATCTGTTAAATATGTAGGTGGAGATAGATATGAATATCAAGAAAATAATGGCTTCTCTTTATCAAAAGCTTATGGGAAGAAATCCTCAAAAACTAGTAGATGTGGTTGATAAAGCTACAAACGTGGTTGTACAAGATCAAATTGCAAAAGCAACTGATGTACTTTCTTTAGGTACTGAAGATTTTGATGCGGACTGGATTATCATTGAAGAAATCCCACTTCAAAAAAAGGGGGCTATAGAAGCAGAGCGTTTAGCAAAAGTTATTGCTTACAAGTTAGCTGTTCCCAGTCTTGCACATGAAGGTAGTGCGGATTCTGCTAAAAATAATCTCAGAGAAAGTGGATATGAAATAGAACTTCTTGGTTCAGATGATCTTCGAAGTAAAAATGGAATTTATCTTTATGCAATGATCAAATCTGATTCGTCAGAGCCGATTAATATTGTTTGTAGAGGAACCGCAGGAGATGCAAGTGTTGTTACTGATCTTGATCCACAAGGTCCAGGTTTCAGCGCTATGAAAAATAATCGCGATTTATTAATGAAACAAATTAACGAATTGGCTGAAAAATATCCTTCTCGCAAAATTCGTGTCACAGGCCACAGTTTGGGTGGGGCTCTGGCTCAAATTTTAACAACTAATATTCTTGAAGAGCGCGTAAAAGCTTTCATGGATCTTCCCAATTGCGCATATCCTAATCTCAAAAATGTGACCTGCTTAGAAACTGTGTTGTTCCAATCAGCGAGTGTGAATAACCAAGTTGCAAATGATGCATCGATTTGGGCGACTCAAATGAGGACGAACGATCCAAGTTTCGAGATTAATCTTCTAGCACACATTAAGCAAGGAGATTTTGTTTCTCGAACAGGCAACTATATTTTTTCAGATGTTGACCCGGAGATTGCTGTTGTTCAACTAGATTTTAGAGCTCTAGATAAGCCGTGGGTAACTTTAAAAGATGCATTAGATGTAGGATTAGTTGCCTTTACAACAGGTGGTTCGCCAATTCCGATAGCTATTTGTGCAGCTTCTGCTATAAGTTCTCGTTATGTTAGTAACAGATTGGCTGCACACCAAGACTTCTTCTATCACGATGCTGATGATCCTACTTTTTCAAAACTCTTGCCTTTAGTAGATCATGATTATTTAAGCAATATATCGAGCGAAGACCGCATCCGAATTTCACATATCTTTACCAAAAATGATCTTCAACGCGTACCTATGCACAAGCCAATTGCCAAAGTTGTATATGATGCGACTCAGCATTTGGATAATGCTGATGTAAAAGCATTGGCTACTTGTTTTTCATCGGCTCTCATTACTGCACCTAAAGTGTGTGAGGTGGTTGCTAGAAGTTCAAGAGGTAGTGTGAGTGGAATCACGAGTGCGGCTAAGCATTTATCTACATTCAGCTTATTTGCAAGCAATATCACTAAGCATGGTCCACAGGTAGCCTCTGCTGTGCAAAAGATATGGGCGCAGATCTTTTAGAACGACAAAAAAACAAGATTACTCATTAGTGATCAACGAGTTAAGTTTTTAAAGAAGATGCATGAGGGTAACAATTATGGTATTTATGCAGTTCTAAAGTCCATAAGTTACCAAAAAGCACATCAGGCACTGCGCGCCACACATCATTAAATAACTTTTATATGCTGCTTTAGTGTACAATATGTCGCGATAGACCCATATTGTAAAGGCCGGTCGTTCGTTGGTGTCTTGTACCCGTCAAAAAGCATGGTCCCAGAGGATTAGCGGTAGCATCATAGGTGAGATATTTGCGTATCATCCCGTTTGGAAGAGTGCCACAGTAATAATCCTCTGCTTTATGGACCCATCATTTTCATCCATTTAAAAGAGAGAGAAAATGATATGAGCAAAAATACACCAAAAACGCAATCACTGTCAATCAAAAACTCTATTGCACCACCGATTCCTAAACACCTGGAACATATAAATGTATGGTCTGCGGGCATTGATATAGGTGCCACATCACATTTTTTTGCAGTGCCCGAGGGTTGTGACGAAAAGCCAGTACGAGAATTTAAAACGTTTACCACAGGCCTAAATGAATTAGCGGACTGGCTGAAGCAATGTGGCATTAAAACCGTTGCAATGGAGTCAACTGGGGTTTATTGGATCCCTGTGTATGAATTACTTGAAGAGAAAGGATTCGAAGTAAAACTAGTTGATGCACGACAAGTAAAAAATGTAAGCGGTCGTAAGACCGATGTTCTGGATTGCCAATGGATACAACAGCTTCATACCTATGGATTATTAAATGGTGCGTTTCGTCCTGATGACGAGGTATGCGAACTCCGTGCTTACATTAGGCAGCGTAGCATGTTGGTTAAAAGTGCATCAAGACATATTCAACAGATGCAAAAAGCACTGACCCAAATGAATCTGCAATTGCACCATGTGATTTCAGATATTACGGGTGATACAGGGATGACTATTATTCGTGCGATTAATAAAGGTGAAAGGGATCCAGTCGTTTTAGCAGAGCATCGCGATCGTCGATGCAAGAGCAGTATTGACGACATAAAAGCCGCTTTAACTGGGAACTATCGCGCAGAGCATTTGTTTTGTTTAAAACAATCTCTCGAATTGTATGATTTGTTTCAAGAAAAGATCCAAGCATGTGATAGTGAAATTGAATTAAAGATGGCTAAATTTGCAACTAATTCCAGAGTTGTTGATGTGCCTGCTAGCAAGTTGAATCCTAGTAAAAAAAAGCTTCTAAAAATACTCCTGATTTTAATTTGGGGAGAGCGTTGCACCGTTTAACGGGCGTTGACCTATTGGCTGTTCCCGGTATTAATACGGTAACGGCCATGCAATTAATGGGTGAAATCGGTCTTGATATGACTCGCTGGAACAATGCGAAGCAATTTGCGTCTTGGCTTGGACTATGTCCTGGCAACAAAGTCTCTGGTGGTAAGCGACTCAGTGGTAAAACAAAACCATCGAATAATAGAGCTGCTGCTACTCTGCGTATGGCGGCTTCAACATTGTATCGCAGTCCAACAGCGCTTGGAGCTTACTTACGGCGCCTGAAGGCACACAAGGGCCCCATGAAGGCAATCACAGCAACGGCTCACAAACTGGCTAAAATCATTTATAATATGCTGCGTCATGGTACTGAGTATATGGAGGCAGGCCAGCAATATTATGAAGAGCAATATCGAGATCGATCAATCAGAAATTTAAAAAAAAGAGCGGCTGAATTTGGTTTGAACCTTGTGGAAATGACCTAAATCATGAAAATAAAAACCATTAAAAATCAATCGGATAAGAGAAGTTATTTGGAAGACACTTGAAGCATTGGCAGAAAACATTGCGTCCATTAGTGACGAGCGTGTTGCTGCCGTTCAGAAAACATTATTTAATTTGGTTGAAGTATTAGTGGATGCTAATGCACAGCGAGATAAAATCATTCAAGAATTAAAAGATGAAATAAATAGGCTGAAAGGTGAACAAGGCAAGCCACAATT
>Ga0247843_1002296_pt1 | contig 35418 bp, 38 predicted proteins | sample LaCruzMarch2017__FD_192420 | JGI IMG/M metagenome (GOLD analysis project Ga0247843, IMG submission 192420) | Freshwater microbial communities from meromictic Lake La Cruz, Castile-La Mancha, Spain - LaCruzMarch2017_8m | ecosystem: Environmental > Aquatic > Freshwater > Lake | place: Spain... | reverse complement strand
GTGCTTAACCGCGACGCAATGGACGGAGCAAAGCCCCCGCCTGAACTCACGATCGAACCTGCCAGCGACTGGATCCTTCGCAGTTGAGGGATATTCGGTGCCTTTTTGACAAGGTGCTGCCGCACCAACCGTGCGCTCGTTCGCACGGGAGGGACATCCTGCCGGCATGTCCCATTTCTCTCGGTCGGAACGGCAAGCTCACCGATGACCATCCACCCCTCCACCCGGCTTCTGTTCCACGCCCTGCTCGCCCACCTCGCCCTCGGCACCTCCCTCGCTCGGCTGGGGCATTTCGCCGAGGCAGCGGATTCCTTTCGCACCACCATCAAGGTTTGCCCGGATCTCATCCCCGCCTACCGCCTCCTTGCACAGACCCTTCAAAAGCTCGGCTTCCCCAATGAAGCCCGCACCTGCATGGAGCAGGCCCGCTTCATGCGCTCCACCGCGAACGCCAAAGCCGCCGCCGAAACCGACCGCATCCACTCCGCCGCCGCCACGCGCAAGGCCGAACGCGCCGCGCGCCCTCCCGAACCCGCCGAACCGCCCATCGATACCCTGAATCTCATCATCGTAAGCGGACTCCCCCGCTCCGGCACCAGCCTCATGATGCAAATCCTCCAAGCCGGCGGCCTCCCGCCCATGACCGATGGTCAGCGCACCGCCGACGAGGACAATCCCGAAGGGTATTGGGAGTGGGAGGAAATCAAGAAGCTCCCCAAGGACCCGCGCATCCTGGAAAAAGCGAAAGGCAAGGCCGTGAAAGTCATCTCCGCGCTCCTGCCCTCGCTCCCCAAAAAGCACCGCTACAAAATCCTCTACATGGAGCGCCCCGTCGCGCAGGTCGTAGATTCCCAATGGGCCATGCTCGCGAGGCAAGGCAAGATGCCGAAGTCCGAGAAGCCGCACCTCATCGAAACGCAGGAGCATCACAGCCGCCACATCCGCGAAATTGTTAGGGCGCTCATGGGCGCAATCCAGTTTGGTTGATGGGAATGAGGTAGTCCTCAAGTATAATTTCGCCGGGGTTGAGTTCGCTCATGGTGCCTCACTTCATGGCGGAAAAAGCTGTGTCGAGCTTGGACAGAAGTGCAAGGCCCTTTTTCGTCGAACCACGCGCTGCCATCGCACGGAATCGAGATTCCGCGTCGAACTCCGCGATGCTAATGGTGGCGAGTTCCTCAAAGAGCTTGTTGACGCTCATCTCGCGGTGTTTGGCAAGTTGGCGGATGCGGGAGTGTTTGTCCTCTGGAAGACGGATTGTCAGGGTGCTCATAAGCTGAATGTGGTTTGGCTGAATTGTTTTGGTGTCAAAATTCGGGTTTGGGGGAAGTGCAAATTGCCGCCTTTCAAATCGCGCGTGTTGTTGGTGATGATGGCAATTGCGGCGCCTGCCACCGCGAGTTCGATGAGGTGGTTGTCCCCCTCGTCCGGCAGGTTGGGGCGCCAGAGGTAATAGACCTTCACCCACTCGCAGACAGAGAGGAAGGCCTCCAGGAGCACGAGCCTGTCCCTGGGTGTCAGCGGGCATTTCTTCATCAAATTGTCCCGTCCCAGCACATCCTCGTATTCGCTGAACAGGGTCACCCCTAACAGCGGCTGAACCTCCCGTTTCAAACAGCGTCGGATCACCTCGCGATTGTCGCCGCCAGTCTTGCTCAGGAAAGCGCCGACCAGCACATTCGTATCAACCACAATGCGGGGAATCATCACACTCACTTGATAGCACATATGCTATCATTCTGTCAACCCTTCACTGGCACCTGCATCCTGCCGGATGGTAGATCGTGCATGAGGTATTTCTTGAGTTGATCGAGAGTGCTGAGCTTCGTTGTCAGTGCGTCGGCTTTTGCTGCGACGGCACCGACCAGAGCAACAAGGTTGGAGCGCCAATGTCCTCGTTGGCTTCTTGCAGGGATTTGTCGTTCTTCACGGTTTTATCTTCGATGAGCCAACGGGGATGTCGGCGCACCTGAGGCTTTTCTTTCAGCAAATCCTTTGACTTGGGTGATCGCAAGCCGCCAACGCGGTGAAATTCTTGCATATTGCGGCAGTGATTTGCTTTTCCCTTTTCAAGATCTGGAGAAAATCACAGATAGTATGGTTGTTGAACCAAAATTGGGCGCTTTGCATCAAGAATGTGCCGAGTTTGAGGGACATTTCCGCCTTCAAGGAATTTGCCAATATATGAGCATCTGGGAGTGCCACCTTCCCAGCCTCCTACTGCGCAGCGTGGAATCCCGCGGTTTTGAAATGCTCATCGTCGCCGAGGTATTCTCGGCAACCTTCCGCGAGCATCACTTCAAAGGAGACACAATCGGTGAGGCTGAGACCGCGTTCCCTGGCTTGCCGCGCCCGAGCTGCGCCGAGTTGGTGAATCCGCTCATCAACCCACACAATCCGACACCGCACCACCAATTCGCGCAAAAAATCCTCCACCGCATCCCACCCCAGCCGCGCCTGAATCAACGCCCAGCTTTCATGTAGCACATAACTCGATGTCACCAAAGCCCACTCGCCCGCTTCGGATTTTAGGAATAAGCGCTTCGCCTCCCCGTGAAACCGGTCGTCGAGGTCCAGAAACGCATAGAAGCCGCTCGTATCGACAAAGACGCTTTTCACCGGATCGACTCCACCCACCCGCGATCATGTGCCTTTAAGTCCTCGACGGACCGCGAGGAGTATTTCCCGGCAAGCGCTTCCAGTGAACCGGGCTCGCCCTTTTTTTGGGTCTTCAAAAAAAGGCTCACACTCTCGCGGACCACATCCGACAAACTTCGTCCCGCGTCAGCCCCTGCGCGCTTGAGCGAACTGTATTGCCAGTCCTCCAATTGAATCTGGGTTTTAATCATGATGGCATAATGGCACGCGATGACATTATGTCAATAGATGGCTTGGAAACCACCTCATAAGTCCTTCTGAAATCACACGCAATAAATTGTTTATTCAGAATATGTGAATATTTAGGAATGAAGTCTTTTTTTAAAATGAAAGGAAATGTTGCCTGACCCCCAGTTTCCCTGCCGCCTCCCTCCGGCAACGCTGGAAGAAAAGTTTAGACCAAGTTTGATGGGATGAGCCGACAGGGGCGTCGGCGCGCCTGAGGCTCCTTTTACCGCAGCCTGCGCAAATCGCAGGTGGTTTGAAATGTTGAACCAAAACTGGGCGCTTTGTTTGAAAAATTTGCCGAGATGGAGCACTCGGAGTTGGTGGCGGCTTTAAAGTGAGGCCGGCGTCTGCAAAAACAGGGGGTGCCCCGCGCGCTGGCGGATACCGGTCTGCACGCCAGGGGCGAGAGTGAAGCCAGCAGGGGCAAGGACGATTATGGTTGATCCGTGCTCGAACCAGCCCATTTCGTCTCCCTTGGAAAAATGCGTGGACGGCACGGGGCCATTTCCGAGCTGGCGAGGGTCGACTACGGCGTCTCCAAGGCGCAAGCGGATGCCGGCAACAAGGACTGCGGCCACGGCAACAAGAACGATAAGTTGTCCGCCGGGTTCGATGCGCAGGCGGATGACGGCGCGCTCGTTTCGGCAAAAGACACGATCAATGCGTTCGAGGGTGGGGGGATTGACATTCCAAACTTCGCCTGGCACATGGTGGACGCCTTCTACGCGGACATCGTGTGGCGCATGGAAGCGGTGATACATGCCGGCAGTGAGCCGCAGCGTGGCGTAGATGCCCCCCTTCAAGTCGGCGGTGGTCGACTCGTCGCGCAGGAGTTCGTTCAGCGTGTAAGGCGATCCTTTGACCTGAAGCAGTTCGTCGCCACGGATGGTGCCGCAGGAACCAGTGATGGCGTCGCACGGGCTTACCACGGTGCGGGGTGATGGATCAACCGGCCTCGCCCCGTCACGCAACTCGCGCACAAAGCAGTCGTGCAGGCTATCGAAGCGCGCTTTTTTTGCGTCGGCCAAATCGACATCACAAAAACGGCGCCACACTGCGATGGAGAGGTCGCGGACCAGCGGTTGTCGCACGCGGCAGAACCATCCTGCAAAACGCGTGGCAGTGCGGCGGGGAAAGCCGTTGGTGAGGATAAAATTGAGGCTTCCCTCGCTGAGGAGCCGCGTGCTAATAGTTCGCTTGGTCATGTCGAGTCCAAAAACGAGAAATATCACGCGGGGCGATGATTGAGCAATCCGCGTTTTGGGCGCTCCCCGCTGCGGGTGGCGTGCTGGCTGTGGCGCTGCTGGCCAAAGTGGTGGTCCGCCTCCAGCTTTCGGCAGCCAAGCATCCGTCGCTTACGGGCCACGCCAAAATGTCGCGGCGCGTGGCTCGATGGGTGCCTTATTACGAATTCACTGGAGAGAGGTTTTTCCGCTCCGACGGGGCTCCGCAGGAGGTTGCAGCGCGTCGCGAATCCGCGTTTGCGCGGCTGGCAGCCTGCCTTCGCGACCGATCCCCGACGACGCAGGATTTGACGGCGACGGCCCGCGAGGGCATCTCCGACCTGCAATTCACCGACCGTTACCGTGTGCCGTTCCCTTACCGCAAAGTGGTCGGGGAGCACCTTCCCCCGGATGCCTTCCTGCAGGGCGCGGCGGGAGTTACGCTAACCGACCTCGACGGGAACAAATACTACGATGTGGCCGGATCCTATGGGGTTAACCTTTTCGGGCACGATTTTTACCGCGCCTGCGTCGAACGAGGCTGGGAGCGGGTGCGCGAGGCCGGCACGGTGCTGGGGCCTTATCACCCGCTGGTCGCCTCCAATGTCGCGCGTTTGCGGGAAATCTCCGGCCTGGATGAAGTGTCTTTCCACATGTCCGGCACCGAGGCGGTCATGCAGGCTGTGCGTTTGGCCCGATACCACACGCGGCGCACGCACCTCGTGCGGTTCTGCGGCGCTTACCACGGCTGGTGGGGCGATGTGCAGCCCGGGGCGGGTAATCCGTCCACCGCCCGCGAGACCTACACTTTGTCCGAGATGTCCGATCGCACTCTTCATGTTCTGCGCACGCGGCGCGACATCGCCTGCGTGTTGATCAACCCGCTGCAGGCCCTCCACCCAAACAAGCCCGCACCCACCGATGCCTCGCTGTTGTCCAACGGCCGCCGCGCCCATTTCGACCGTGCGGCTTACACGCGCTGGCTGCAGGCCCTGCGCGAGGTGTGCGACGCGCGTGGCATTGTTCTGATTTTCGACGAGGTCTTCCTCGGTTTCCGTCTCGCCCCAGGAGGCGCGCAGGAGTATTTCGGCGTGCGGGCCGATTTGGTTACCTATGGCAAGACATTGGGCGGCGGCTTGCCGGTCGGGGTGCTCTGCGGGTGTCGCAAATACATGCGCCGCTTCCGCGAAGACCGTCCTGCCGATATCTGCTTCGCCCGTGGCACATTCAACTCGCATCCTGCCGTGATGGGAGCAATGGCCGAATTCCTCGACCGTTTGGATTCGCCCGAGATTCGTGCCCTCTACGAGGGGCTTGACGAACGATGGAACGCCCGGGCTGCCCGTCTCAATGCCCTTCTTGCGGCAGAAAATCTGCCCGTTCGCGTTGCCAATATGTCGTCGGTATGGGTCGTTCTTTACGATGCCCCCTCCCGCTACAACTGGATGCTGCAATTTTATCTCCGCACGCAGGGACTGGCTCTGCCGTGGACGGGCTCGGGGCGGCTCATCTTCAGCTTGGATTACACAGACCGCGACTTTGAGGAAGTGGCCCGGCGTTTCGTTGTGGCGGCCTCATCCATGCGGGATGACGGATGGTTCTGGGCCGAACCGGGCCGTTCGCCGGTGCGGCGACGACTCGTGCGTGAAACGATTGGTGCTTTATTATCCGGCAGTAGGGCTGCTTAGGAAGCGCTGCCGCTTGGGACTGCTTCGCCGTCCTCGAGGTCTTTTTGATCAGTTGCCTCGCCGACTTGATCGCGCACATGGTGCATCGGGTCGATGAGCTCGCCGCGCAGCAGGTAAATCGGCGACTTCCAGTAGAGCATGATGTCGTGGAAAGGGTCGGTGATGATTTTTACGGCCCAACCCAGACCGGTCTGCACATCGCTAATAAAGAAAAGCTGCACGGTGCGGAAGAGGAGGCCGCCGACTCCGACTGCCAGCCAAAGGATGGCTGTGTTGTTCAAGAAGCCCATGGTGTTTTGCGGCGCAGGCAGGAGCCCGAAGACGGTGGGGGTGAAATAGAGCAGGACCGGTGAGACTGCCCAAAGGGTCATGAGGACGATTTTACGAAACAGGTTGTAACCGACTTTGATGTCTTCCTTGTGGTCGTGCGTCGCGTGGTTCACATCGTCATAGTCGCGCGGTTCAAAGAAAAAATGCCCGGCCTGGCGGCTGGTCATCCCGACGATCCAAGCCAAGAAAACGGCCACGGCTGGTTGAGTCCAGACGAGCAAGTAGGCGCAAACGAAACTCGAGGCGCTCACAAGATGGAGCGACTGGTTGATCCGGCTGTGGTGGTAGTATCGATGGTCGTCCCAGCGAAGCTGGTGCAATGTGGCGAAGAATCCTTGTTTTTCGTTCATGGTGCGGATGGATGGTTGTTTAGGTTGTAGAAAGTTTGCGGAAACGGAGGACGGAAAAATGCCCGAGCGGCGGCATGGGACGACGCTCGACGGTCTCCATGGCATGACGACTGGTGGAAATCCAGCCGGAAAATCGCGACCAGGGAAATTCTGATCGCCAGCCCAGTCGAGCCGCCACAGGCTGAAGAACTTTCTCCAGGGCTCCACGGGCGCCGCTGTCGGCACCCACGCGGCTGAGCAGGATAATTTCTCCACCGGGACGCAAGACGCGGGCAAACTCTTCCATCGCGGCCTCCGGATGCGGCACGGTGTTGACCACGCAGACTGCAGCCACCGCGTCGAAAGTCCCGTCTGGAAAATCGAGGTTCTCGGCATCCATCAACTCCAATCGCTCAACATGGTGGAGACCGAGAGTGCTGACTTTTTTGCGCGCCTTCGCAAGCATTTCGGGCGAAAGGTCCACCGCAGTGATGCGGCAATGTCGCGGGTAGAGGGGCAGGGAAATCCCCGTGCCAACGCCAACTTCAAGAACATGTCCGCCGATGCGCCCTGTCGCCTCGGCCACGGCCTGCCGCCCGCGTTCAAAAACCGCTGTGAATACGGCATCGTAAAATGGTGCCCAGCGGCGGTAAATCGTCTCCACTCCCTGTTTGTCATCGACCAGATGCGCCATGGTTTAGAGCTCGCTGCCGGTGGCGCCGCAAGGTTGATCCAGAATGTTCATGTGGGTTGGTTAGATGAATGTTGCTGCGCTGTCCAGCCCTGTTCCTGCCGCGAGAAAACTCGCCACCGCATCCCTTAAGGGAAGCGGATCGCCGTGCATGCTCAGGTGCCCTCCAGGCAGCAAGACCAATCGCGCTCCGCGCCGTCCGTTCAGGATTTCCTCGGCACAGGCCCGTGGCACGACTCGATCGCCGTCGTAGGTCGCACAAAGCACAGGATGCCGCCCCTCGCGGTAGATTTGGCGAACATCGGTCGAGAGCACCGCGCGAGACCTCGCAGCGAGAGTGCGGGCGGAGACCCTCGCCCAGACCTCGGCCTTGGCTACCCGCAATGGATCGTCGGCGGGCCTCATCCAGATTGGAATGCGTCGTATGGTGCGAACCAACGCCACTACGGGAGGCAGAAGAAGAAAACGCCACCGTGCAAGCGTTGCATCCGGCGCGCGCAAGAAAGTCGCCGAAAGAATGAGCCCCTGCACCAGCTCAGGCTCGGACGCCGCAAGCAAGACTGCCAGCGGTCCGCCGAATGAGGAACCCAGCACCCAACACGGGCCAGCCTCTGCGGCGGCGGCCCGTGCCAGGCCAAGCAGTTTGTCATAAGAGTTGGCCTCTTCCGCAGGGTAGGAGACAACCCGCGCGCGGATGGACGACGGGAGGTGAGCCATAAGCGGGCGGAAAAAAACATCCGTCCCATCCAGCCCTGGCAAGAGCAGCAAGGTGTGAACCGCCTTCATGGTCGCCCATCATAGCCGTAGCAGCCCCGGGCGCCAACTTTTCCGGACAAAGGAGTCAGATGACATGAAAGCCTTTGCAGCCTCGCTCTGACTCCTTTACCTTGATGCTTGTCGAACTGATGCCGAGGGCACAAGTTAGGGCGTTTTGGGAAATGCCCATCGGAATGAGGTAGTCCTCAAGGAGAATTTCACCGGGAGTGATGGCGGGTTTCATTTGGAAAATTTTGCAGCGTCGAGACAGTTGCTGATCGAATGTTGTCGTGATTTTACCGTTCAAGCAAATTTCACGACCAGACGCCGCCCGGTGGCGCGGGCGACTTTTTCCAATGTCGAGAGGGTGAGATTGGCCGGATGGCGCTCGTAGCGGCAGATGGCACTGCGCGTAGAGCCTATTTTGCGGGCCAATGCCTCCTGCGTGAGTCCTGCGCTCTCGCGGGTCTTGGCCAGAAGTTGGCCGAGTTCCCACTCTGCCTGCTCACTGTCGTAGGCGGCGGCGAACTCCGCATCCTTCTCATTTCGCTGCGCAATGTAGCGGTCCAAGTCATCAGGTTTCTTTGTTTTCATAAATGTTCTTTCGGGTTTCGGTTATTTGGATTTCCTGCAACGGAGTCTTCTCGGTCTTTTTGGTGAAACCGTGCGCAAGGACCAATTTGTCCGTGCCTTCCATCCAGCCCAGCAGGCGGAATATGTTTCCGGCGAAGATCACGCGCACCTCCCAAAGATCTTCCGTTGCCACCATCTTTTTCAGGTAAACGGAAGGCGCCGGGTGTGTCAGCTTCATCGCCGAGAGAGTCTAAAGCACCTTCGCCGACCCTGCTTCCCATCAAGTTCATCCAGATATTCCGCTACGGGGGATTTTCCTTCCGCAGACTTGAAGAAATCGATGACAAGCATGACGCCTATGTTGCTTTAAAATGAAACAATGTCAAGAAGTCGCAACCCATTTGCCCCCAGAACGGCATTCGCAAAGTGGAGCCAGCTGGTCATGTGGATTCGACTGTTGCGGCCGGATCAGTTCGCTTATGAGGTCGGAGCGCCAACGTCCTCGTTGGCATCTTGCACGGATTCGTCGTTCTTCAAGATTGAATTTTCGCTGAGCCGACGGGGACGTCGGCGCGCCTGAGGTTCTTGTTTCAGCCAATCGTTCAATCCGAAATATGTAATGCGCAGATGGGATGAGGGTTTTGCGGATTTGGCAAATATGGTTTTTGCCAAAATATTTATATATCTGTGGCTTAAGTCCTTTTTAAAAAATGAAAGAAAGTGTTGCCTGACCCCCAGTTTCCCTGGCTTTGACTTGGATAATCGAGGTTTGGACGGCATGGTCGGAAGTTAGCGGAGTATTCAAGCCGCCAACTCGGTGTAGTCCTTGCTGACAGTGGCGGTGATCTGCTTTTCCTTTTTTTGGAGTTGGCGCAAATCGCAGGTGGTTTGGATGTTGAACCAGAACCGGGCGCTGTGTTTGAAAAAATTGCCGAGTTTGAGGGACATTTTCGGAGTGATGCTGCGGCGACCGAGCACGATTTCCTTGATGTTGCGCGGGCTGATGCCGAGGGCACGAGCCAGGGCGTTTTGGGAAATGCTCATGGGAATGAGGTAGTCCTCAAGGAGAATTTCACCGGGAGTCATGTCGGGTTTCATAAAGAAAGATTTATCCACAGATCTCGCAGATTTACACAGATTTCAAGTTTCTAAATTTTGCGCGGTTGGGAGCGCCAATGTCCTCGTTGGTTTCTGCGGGGGTGGAGTGTTTTTCACGCTTGTTGATGGGCCGACGGGGACGTCGGCGCGCCTATTGCTGCCATGCCAACAGAAATGGGAGCGCCAACGTCCTCGTTGGCCGAGGAGTGGGTGGTTGCCGAGGAGGACATCCGCGTTCCGGCGCTGGACCAGGGCCAATCTTCAGCGCGTTGGCATAGGCCGGCTTTGACGGGGTTTTGGTAGATGTAGAGCACGGTATTTTCGAAATGCCTGTCGTTGCGGATGTATCGATCCCAATAGTCTCGCATCCAGAGTTGCTTTAGGCTTGGGATGCCGATTTGCAGCTCCGCGTTGTGGGCCAATGCCCAGCGGGCGGTCACCGATTTCCAACCTTGGATGATCTGGGCGATGGGCGTGAGAGTTTCCATGAGCACATGCACATGGTTCGGCATGATGCACCAAGCGAGGAGTCGATAACGCTGGCCGTCAAAGTGCTGGAGTGCATCGCGCATTTGCTCCGCCAATTTCGGGTGGCGCAGGGCGCAGCAGCCCATGCCGGCATCGAGCCACTGTTCGATTTTCTCGCGCCGGTGTGTGGCGCGTTGGTTTTCGGGGAGGTTCGATAACTCTTCTTCCAGTAGCGTGAGTTTTTCCTGAGGGAGGCTGTCGGCGAGGCGGAAGGTGACGGTTTGGAGGAGTTGTTTGGCGTCGCGGTGGGGGAGATAGCCGCGGGAATACCACTCTTTGGGAGCGCCAACGTCCCCGTTGGCTTCTGCGGCGTATGGGGTGGTTTTCACGGTTGATGGTGGGCCGACGGGGACGTCGGCGCGCCTATTGCTGCCATGCCATAAGGATTGGGATCGTTCCTTCGTGGGCGGTGCGAAGTTTTTCCAGTGGCCAGGCGAAGGGTTTGCCAGCGGCGGTGATCGTGAGTTTTTGATCTGCGACCACTGTTCCTAGGCGCGAGTGGGGGATGGATTTGTCTTTTAGGAAATCCTCGGCTTTCGCGGAGTTTTCTGGGCTGAAGGTGATGACGATGCGGGATTGCGACTCGTTGAAGAGGGCGACATCGGCGCGGGGGCCGGGGATTTCGGTTTTGGCTCCGAGGTTTCCGCTGAGGCAGGACTCGGCGAGGTTGACGGCGAGGCCGCCTTCGGAGCAGTCGTGGGCGCTGCGGACGAGGCCTTGGCGGATGAGGTCGCGGACGGCGTTTTGGACTCCGAGTTCTTTCGCGTAGTCGAGTTGGGGCGGGGCGCCGGCTTTGCGGCCGTGGACGGCGAGGAGGTAGTGTGAGGCGCCGAGTTCGTTGCCGGGCTCGCCAATGAGAAGGATGATGTCACCCGCAGCTTTGAAGGCTTGGGTGGTGATGTGCTCGGGTTTTTCTACGAGGCCGACCATGCCGACGGTGGGGGTGGGGTCGATGGCTCCTGCGGGGGATTCGTTGTAGAGGCTCACATTGCCGCCGGTGACTGGGGTGTCGAATGCGCGGCAGGCTTCGGCCAGGCCTTCGATGGCTTCGCGGAGTTGGAGGAAATTTTCGGGTTTGTGGGGATTTCCGAAATTCAGGTTGTCCGTGACGGCGAGCGGGGTTGCGCCGGTGCAGGCGATGTTGCGCGCGGCTTCGGCGACGGCGATGCGGCCGCCTTCGCGGGGATCTTGCTTGCAATAGATCGCGTTGCAATCGGTGGATGCGGCGAGGATTTTGTTGGCCTCGCGGACGATGAAGACGGCGGCATCCGAGCCGGGGAGGACGGTGGCGCCGAGGCGGACCATGTGGTCGTATTGCTGCCAGACCCATTGCTTGGAGGCGATGCTCGGGTGGGCGAGGAGGGTTTCGAGAGCGGTGAGCGGGTCGGCTTCAGGCACGGTGGCGAGGTCGAGGGGCTCGGGAGCTTTTTTCGGCGCGGCTTCGCGGGAGTAGAGCGGGGCTTCGTCGGCGAGTTGGCGCGCGGGGATTTCGACGGCGATATTGTCGCCTTCGCGAACGCGCATCATGCCGTCGTCATTGACCACACCGACATGGGCGTAGGGGAGATCCCATTTTTCAAAGATGGCGCGGACTTTGTCTTCCTCACCTTTTTTGACGATGACGAGCATGCGTTCCTGGGACTCGGAGAGCAGGATTTCGTAGGGGGTCATGCCGGTCTCGCGTTTCGGCACGAGGTTGACATCGATTTCCACGCCTGTGCCGCCACGGCTGGCGGTTTCGCAGGTCGAGCAGGTGAGGCCGGCGGCGCCCATGTCTTGGATGCCTGCGACACAGCCGCTGGCGAGGAGTTCGAGGCAGGCTTCGAGGAGGAGTTTTTCGCGGAAGGGGTCGCCGACTTGCACGGCGGGGCGGTCTTCCTTGGATTCCTCGGTGAGTTCGCGGGAAGCGAAGGCGGCGCCAGCGAGGCCGTCACGGCCTGTTTCCGCACCAACATAGAAAACGGGATTGCCCACGCCCTTGGCGGCTCCGCGGGCGATTTGCTCGTGCTTGAGGATGCCGAGGCAGAAGACATTGACGAGCGGATTTCCCGAGTAGCTGTCGTCGAAATAGACCTCGCCGCCGATGGTCGGGATGCCGATGCAATTTCCGTAGTGGGCGATGCCATTGACCACGCCTGCGAAGAGGCGGCGGTTGGTGGCAGATTGTTGGGAGTCACCGCGAATGTCGCCGAAGCGGAGGGAATTCATCGAGAACACAGGGCGGGCGCCCATGGTGAAAATGTCGCGAATGATGCCGCCAACGCCTGTGGCCGCGCCTTGGAAGGGCTCGATGGCGCTCGGGTGGTTGTGGCTCTCCATCTTGAACGCAATGGCCCAACCGTCGCCGATGTCGATGACGCCGGCATTTTCCTCGCCCGCCTTCACGAGGACGCGCGGGCCGGTGACTGGGAATTTTTTCAGCTCGAGCTTCGAATTTTTGTAGGAACAATGCTCACTCCACATGACGGAGAAAACGCCGAGTTCGGTGAGGTTGGGCTCGCGTCCGAGGATGGATTTGATGCGTTCGTATTCGTCGGGCGTGATGCCGTGTTTAGAGATGATTTCGGGTGTGATGGCGGACATATTGGAAGAATTTTTAACCACGGAGGACACGGAGAGCACGGAGGTGAAGAAGAGTTTTCAAATGGAAAGGCGTTTGATGCCGCTTTTGAGGAGCGGGACATTGAAGTTGATCAAGAGGCCCGTTCGGAGGTTGGAGAGTTTCAGGTAGGTGAGGACTTGGGCGGTGTGGACGGGGAGGAGTTGGTCGATGGATTTGAGTTCCACCAGGACTTTGTTTTCGACGATGAGGTCGGCGCGGAAACCACAATCGAAGGTGAGGTTTTTGTAGCTGACGGGGATTTCTTTTTGCGTGGTGGCGAAGAAACCTCGGTCGGCTAACTCGAATGCGAGGCATTTCTCATAAACTGATTCGAGAAGGCCAGGCCCGAGTTCGCGATGAACTGTGATGGCCGCACCAATGATGGCGTCCGTCAGGGAGTTATTTTCAAACTCCTCCGTGCTCTCCGAGTGCTCCGCGGTTAACATTTCAACAAACTATCGAAGATCACTAATCCGTCGGTGCTGCCGAGGGCGGGGTCGCAGGCGCGCTCGGGGTGGGGCATGAGGCCGAAGACATTTCGGTTTTCATTGCAGATGCCGGCGATGTTTTCGCGGGAGCCGTTGGGGTTTGAGGCATCGGTCGTTTGGCCTTGGGCGTCGCAGTAGCGAACCAGAATTTGGTCGTTCGCGTTGAGGGCGGCGAGGGTGGCGTCGTCGGCGAAGTAGCAGCCTTCTCCGTGGGCGATGGGGATATTAAGGACTTGGCCTTTGGTGGCGGCGCAGGTGAATCGGGGAGTGGTCGATTCCACGCGGATGCTTTGGTGTTTGCAGACGAAGTGGAGACCTTTGTTGCGAACGAGGGCGCCGGGGAGGAGTCCGCTCTCGCAGAGGATTTGAAAGCCGTTGCAGATGCCGAGGACTGTGCCACCGGCAGCGGCGAAACTTTTTACCGTTTGCATGATCGGCGAGAAGCGGGCGATGGCTCCGCAGCGGAGGTAGTCGCCATAGGAGAAGCCCCCGGGAATGACGACGGCGTCGAAGCCGGCGAGAGAGGTGTCCTTGTGCCAGACGAAGTCGGCGGAGGCGCCAGGAAGGTTATTGAGAGCGAGAACGCAGTCCTGGTCGCAGTTCGAGCCAGGGAAGCGGATGACAGCGAATTTCATGATTTGCTGATCGAGTAGTCCTCGATGACGGGATTGGAGAGGAGGTCTGCGGAGATGCGATGGATTTCGGAGTCGGGTGTCGAGTCGGGAAGTTCGAGTTCGATGACTTTGCCGATGCGGACGCGTCCCACTCCGGTGAGCCCGAGATGACGGATGGCTTCGGCGGCGGCAGCGCCTTGAGGATCGAGGACGGATGGTTTCGGCAGGACTGTTACGAGGACTTTCATGGCGCGGAGGTTTTCGTTTCGGATGGGTTCGAACAAGACGATTTTTTACTTTTTCTGAGTTGGATGAGCGAAATGGCGAGCGCAAGCAGGCTTATGATCAGACAGGAAATCGAAAAGACTTCGCCGTAGAGGGTGAAGAAAGTCGGCTGATGCGATGTGGGGGCATTGATTTTGCTGAAGAGCACACCTTGCAAAAATGTGCTTCCTGAAGGGTCACGCAGGACCTCCCGGACTATGCCAAGACGGTCGATGGCGCAGGTCACGCCGCTGTTGGCAGCGCGTATCATGGGGATTTTATTTTCCACGCAGCGGAAGATAGCGTTGTTGAGGTGCTGAACCGAGCCAGCACTTTTGAGAAACCACCCATCATTTGTGACAACCACGAAGCATTGAGCGCCGAGAAGAGAAAAGCGCCGTGCGAGATCCGCAACGGTATCCTCGAAACAGACAAGTGGACCAAGTTTCACCGACTTGGAATTGAGCGCTAAAAGTGTGAAATCCTTTCCGGGGTCGAAGTCGGAGGGTATCAGGTCGCCCACGATTTTGGCGAGAAGCGGGAATTCCTCGCGTAGTGGCACATATTCGCCGAATGGAACGAGGTGAATCTTGTGGTGCAGTTGGGCTTCTTTTGCGCGCTTTGTGAGCAGTGCGATGGAGTTGTAGTCACCATCGGTGCCCCAGTGCGTCGTTCCAAGCAGAAAGTCGCCCGTGTGTTGTTCAGCGAGATCTTTCACTAAGTCCCACGTAAACTGATTTCCCAGCAGCGGGCTGGGAGTGCAGGACTCGGGCCATAGAATGAGATCTGGTGCCATGGCGATGGCGGGGAGTGTTTGGTTTTTAAGGTTTTCGAGCACCTCAATTTCGCGTTCAGGGCTGTTGCGGACATTTTGTGGGATATTTGCTTGAACGGCGGCAAAGCTCAAAGACTCGGACGGAGGCTCGGGGGTGAAGAGTTTGCGCACGCCATAGGTCCAAGTGAGAGCCACCAAAGCGATGGTCACAGCAAAATCATAATGTGCGCGCCGGGCCCCTCGTTTGATCTCGAGGAGGAGGCGTTTGACGGTGGCTGCCAGCATAAGATTGGTCATCGCGACAAGAAAAGAAACGCCTCCTACTCCGGTGATATCCGCGATTTGAATAAGGGCGATGTTCTCATGGAGAGCGATGCCAAGACCGTTCCAGCCGAATGCCGGAAAAATAACTCCCCTAAGCCATTCGAGAGCGACCCAGCCTGCGGAGCCAAGGACGCAAACACGCAGGTTATGTAGCGATCCAAGCCAAGATTCCTCAGCCGCATTCGAGGGAACCAAAGCTCTGGCAAAGAGGGCCCACGCGGCAAAGTAAAGGGCAAAATAGAATAAGAGAAGAATGTAGCCCGGCCAAGTGAGCGTTGTAAGCCAATGGGCGGACATCGCAAAAAACACGAAACCGCTCGTGTAACCCAAGCCCGCTGTCCTTCTCCAATCATGGCGCTCAGCGGGCGGGCAAAACCAAAGGGCCCATGCAAGCGGCACCATGGCTACCCAACAAAGATCGCCCCATCCGAATGGCGGATAGCACAACCCTAAAAGAAATCCGCTCAGTCCAGCTAAAATCCATGGCATCAAAACACGCGACATGGCGTGGAATACAATGCCTCCTCCGAAAAAAGACAACGACCTTCTCTCTTTTCCGAATCCGATCATCTCCCCTCTCGGTGTCCACTCACATCGCGAGAAAAATAGGACTTTTGGTTTGCGATCGCCGGTTTGCTGAATCAAGTTAGGTCAAATGCCCACGCGTCGCATCCTCCTTACATTATTTCTTTCGGTTCTGGCACAGAGTTTTGCTCTTGCATCGATTGACTCCGAATTTGAGAAAATCGCCATGAGCCTACGCGAGCGAGCCATACGGATGATCGAGCCTCCCGCAGTTTCGACTCAAGCACCCTCCAGCCTCGGACTCAGCAGATACCCATGGAAGCGTAATATTGTGACCACGGTTTTCTGGGTCGGAGAACGCCCCACACGCAATAATCCGGTGCCGAATTGCAAGAGCTCTTGGGATCCGGAGTGGCACAAAAATTTTGGGGGATACGACAACCCCGATCCCAAGGCTCGCCGAGGCTTCCTTCCCCTATTTATCCCTCGCCAGAATCCCTTCTATGTGGCGCTCCCCTACAATGACGTGACGCGGGGGGCTACGAAGCCAGAGTCCCGCCGAGTCATTCCGTGGTTCAGGGAAGCGTTCGAGAAAGTCGGGCAGTCGGTATGCAAGGGGCGGTGGGTGGCCATCCGCCGAGGGAATCGCATTGCCTATGCCCAGTGGGAAGATTGCGGCCCCTTTCGGACGGATCACTGGCAATATGTTTTTGGAAACGAACGCCCCCGTTCCAATTTGAACCAAGGCGCTGGGCTGGATGTTTCTCCAGCTCTGCGTGATTACCTCGGCATGGGAGGAAAGGATGTCTGCGATTGGAAGTTTGTCGACTCGCGTGAGGTTCCGCCTGGGCCTTGGACAAAACATGGAGACAATAACACTTTTGTTCTCCAGCAGCGCGGATCGAATCTTTTTCTCACAGACCGCAACAATGCGCGCGGGGCGAGACGCTGATTTTTTTTATGATTTGACGGCGCAGGATGTGAGTTCCTCGATCGAGGCGAACTCCAATGTGGAGGCATGGGTGGATTCAAGAACGACCTTTGGAGCCATGCCGGCGTCGTAGGCTTCTTTCCAACGACTCGCACACAAGCACCAACGGTCGCCAGCGGTCAGTCCAGGAAACTCATATTCCGGCCTCGGCGTGCTGAGGTCGTTGCCTTGTTCACGCGAAAACTTCAGAAACGCGTCGCTCATGACCGCGCAGACGGTATGAACCCCACTATCCCCTGCCCCTGTATGACAAAAACCATCCCGGTAGTATCCCGTGAGGGGCTCGTAGCAGCAGGGTTCCAGATCCTTTCCTAAAACATTTCTTGCCATGCCGGAGTTGTATACGCTCCGGTTCGTAACTTCCAGTTTCAAAAAAAACTTCGTCGCGTCTCCTTGCACACGACTTTAGTGTTACGAAAAGCCCGATGATTTTAGAAATACTGGAATGGTGCCTCACACCCGCCTCTCTGCGCGCAAGGACCAGTGGACTTCTCGCAGAACAAATAGCGATCCGCCATCGCGCTCTGCGTTGCCGATCCGCATGGGAGGGTCATCTCCAAGCCAGCAAGGCATTCCTCAGTCGCAATCTCCCCCAAGGTCGGCATGTGGCGGTTCTTGGGAGTGGGCATCTTCACGATGTTGACCTCGAGTATCTGATAGAGAGGTTTCAGCGTGTCACGCTTGTTGATATCGCCCACCCGTTTGATGTTCGATTTCGGGCATTATGCTCAGGAAACAGGCTCAAATTGTTTTCTGGAGACCTTTCAGGAGCATTGCATTTGGAAAATCCGAATGGCCCGATTGCGGTTGATAAGCAGCTCGCTCAACTGATGCAAAGTGTCGATACACTCGTGTCCTCCTGCGTGCTGACCCAACTTGCCCTGCCTCTTCTGAAGCGTTGGGATGGACATTTTACCAACCAGGAGATCGATCTTTGCGTAAACCGTATTCGCAAATTTCATCTCTCCCTCCTTAAAGCCCACCCCTGCGGGATACTCGTCACCGATACGGCGCGACGCTATGGGCAAGATGCATGGACGCCGCTTCTTGCCGATCTGGAGCTTCCTCTGCCCTCGGAACGTTGGATCTGGGATATCGCTCCATCTGTTGAGCATGGTTTGCGAGATCGCGGCTCCGAGCAGCGCTTGGTAGAAGCATTTGTCTTTCGGCCGCAGGTGTAGCTCGAGAAATTCTTTGCCCAATCCCGTGCGGTCATTAGGATGATCATCCAAATGCCACGGCGTCGTATCATCAAAGTGGGCCCACATTCGATCGGGGGGCGCGAACTTCTTTTCATTCTCGGTCCATGCGTGATCGAGACCCCGGCTTTTACCCGTCGGATGGGGGCTAAAATAAAAGCCATCTGTGATGGTGAGGGTGTTCAGTTTGTGTTTAAGGCTTCTTACGACAAGGCGAATCGCACCTCCAATAAATCCTTCCGCGGAACATCCGTGCAGGATGGCTGCGAATTGCTGGCTGAAATCGGAGGCGAGCTTGGGGTGCCTGTAACGACTGATGTCCACTCGCCCGAAGAAGCTGAGATCGCGGGCCGCTTCATTGATATACTGCAAATTCCTGCATTTCTCTGTCGTCAGACCGATTTGATCGTCGCTGCAGCCCAAACAGGTCGTATCGTGAATGTCAAAAAAGGACAGTTTCTCGCACCATGGGACATGAAAAATGTCGCCCACAAACTCGAAGAATCAGGTTGCCGGAATTATATCTTCACCGAGCGGGGCACGACTTTTGGCTACAACAATCTTGTTGCAGACATGCGCTCCATCCCTTGGATGCAGGAGCTCGGTTGCCCGGTGATCTTCGATGCTACGCACTCCGTGCAGCGCCCCGGTGGGGCAGGGGAGACGACCGGGGGCGATGGGAGATTGGCACCCGTATTAGCGCGTGCTGCCGTGGCTGCGGGTTGTGATGGGGTGTTTTTGGAAACTCATGAAAATCCCGCAAAAGCCCTGTCCGATGGCCCCAATCAGGTTCCTCTTCGGGATTTGCCTCTTTTGATCAAACAACTGAAAGCCCTCCGTGATGTCGTGGCGTGAACTCTCCCAGTTACTTGTCCTTGTTTCTTTGGTGGCTGCAGTGCAAGCGCAGCAGACGCCGGCGGGCACGGAATCACCTACCGAACCGGAGCGATTTGAAATGCCTGTTCCCGTAGGAATGCCAGTCAACGGCCTTAAGGTGCCCCAGTATGATCAAGACGGAAAACTTCTCATGCTTTTCGAGGCTGCAACGGCAACGAAAGTGAACGAGGAAGTCGTGGAAATGGCTTCGCTCAAACTTGAAGCTCTGGACAGCGAGGGGCAGAAGATTTTCGTTGAACTGCCGCAGGCGGTCTTTAACCTTAAAACCAACCTCCTGACCGGAGACAAGACTGCTACGATACGGCGTGAAGATTTTGAAATCACCGGAGACAGCATTGAATTCAACACGCAAACCCGATTCGGAATATTGCGAGGCAATGTCAAAATGGTGATCTCAAACGAAGAAACCTCCAATTAATGAAAACGAAAGCAGGAACTCTGGCTCTTACCGCATTTATCATCCTCCTTCCTTTTGCCATCGCACAAGAGGATCCGAAACCTTCCATGGCAGCGGAATCCAAAAAACCGCAAGGTCTTTTTTCTATGCCCGGAAGCGAGCGGCCGACTGGGGCGAAAACAGAGATCACTGCTACAAAAGAAGCGAGCTTTGACAGCGAAAAAAACATCGCCGAATTTGTAGGCCGCGTCGTTGTGCGCGACTCCCAATTCACCCTCACCTCCGACCGTCTCAAAGTCACGCTCAGCAAGGATCGCAAAGGCATCGCCGTCGCCGAGGCGCATGGAAATGTCATCATTGTTCAAGAAAAGTCTGATCCTCAAAGCACTGCTCAGCAGGCCATCGGAAGGGCGGGGGAGATGACCTACAAGCCTGACACAGGAGAGGTCACCCTTCGCGACTGGCCATCGATTCAGCAGGGCATAAACAACCAAGTGGCCACCGAGCAGTCGACAGTCATGATCCTCAAAGGCACGGGTCAATCCCGCACCATTGGTGGAAGCAAAACACTCATCACCGACACCTCGAAGTCTCAATGAACGACGACACGGAACAACCGCTTCTCTACACAGAGGGACTCGTTAAGATCTACAACCGTCGCGCAGTGGTCAATGGGGTTGATATCAATGTCAAGAAAGGGGAAATCGTAGGCCTGCTTGGGCCGAACGGAGCGGGCAAGACAACAACATTTTATATGATTGTCGGCTTGGTCCGCCCGAACGGTGGTAAGGTTTTTTTTCGTAATGATGATGTCACATCAATGCCCATGTATCGACGTGCCCGCTGTGGCATGGGCTATCTTCCGCAAGAAGAATCGATTTTTAGAAAGTTAACGGTAGAGGAGAATATCCTCGCCATCTTAGAAACAACTGGCCTTTCCAAGAAAGCCCGCAAGGAACGGTGTGACGAGCTTCTCACGAGATTTGGAATCGAGCATATCGCAAAAAATGAAGCCCTCACTTTATCCGGCGGTGAAAAGAGGCGGCTCACCATCGCGCGCTCCCTCGTGACCAGTCCCTCACTTCTCATGCTCGACGAGCCATTCAGCGGCGTCGATCCGATTGCTGTTCACGATGTCCAACAAATCATCCAAGATTTGCGCGCACAAGGTCTGGCCATCCTCATCACAGACCACAATGTGCGGGAAACACTCAATATTGTAGACCGCGCGTATCTCATTTTTGAAGGCCGGGTGGAGAGCCAAGGAAACAAGGATTTCCTTCTTAATGACCCGATCAGCCGTAAACTCTATCTGGGAGAATCCTTCTCGATGTGATTTCTGCCAGTGGCGCGAGTTGCATGCACCCTCGCCGAGGTGTATCCTCCCCCGTGTAGTCCCGTGTTTTAATTCCGCAATGCCCGCCTTACCGAAAATCTCAAAAAAAGTAAGCCACATCACGGTTGGGCATTTCTACGCAAACCATGCCGAGAAGCTCGGCCTCAGACTCGAGGGTAGCTCGCGAGGTCTCAATCGTCTCATCCGCGAACCCACCATCAATCGCCCAGGGCTTGCTCTGTCCGGTTTTTTCAGCTACTTCGCCGACAAGCGCATTCAAGTTCTTGGAGCCGCAGAGTTGAGCTATCTCAAAAGCCTCCCTGCGGCGACTCTCAAGGAGCGCGCTCGAGGCCTCATGGGTCGCAACATGCCCTGTCTCGTCGTGGCAAGGAATGCTCCGGTGCCACCGGCTATCCTTGACGCCGCTGCAGAGTTTGAAACGCCCGTGCTTCGCACGAACATGATCACGATGAAATTCATCAATGCGGCGACGATTCTTTTGGAAACGGATTTTGCCCCTTCTACAACCGAGCACGGCAGCATGGTGAGCATTCTTGGGGTCGGGACGCTGATACGCGGGGCAAGCGGTATCGGAAAAAGCGAGTGTGTCCTTGGTCTCATTGAGCGAGGCTACAGCCTCGTGAGCGACGATATCACACGCTTCCGGTCGGTTGAGGGTAGTGAGCTCGTTGGTATGTCGGATAGTATTTCCCGCTACCACATGGAAGTTCGAGGCATTGGCATTATCAACATCGCCTCCATCTTTGGAGCGGGCGCAGTCGTTCCTCAAAAAAAACTTAACTTTGTTGTGACACTCAAGGATTGGCATGAAGTGGAAAATGTGGATAGGATTGGACTCAACCGTGAAACATACGAAATCCTGGGCCTCAAAGTCCCACATGTCACATTGCCCGTCCGCACCGGTCGCGACATAGCAAGGCTTGTAGAAGTGGCCGCGCTGGATCAAAAACTCAAAGACATGGGCGAAAATAGCGCCCAGGAATTTAATCAAAAGTTGCTTCACATGATCAGCGAACGCAGGAACAGATAATGGGAATTCTCACGAAAAAAAAGACACCCGATGACCAGCAGAAAATAGTCTGCGAGGTGGTCATCGAAAACCGTAACGGCCTCCATGCGCGCCCAGCCGCGATGTTTGTAAAAATCTCCAGCCGCTACAGGTCGGAAGTTTGGGTGGAAAAGGATGGAGAGCGAGTCAATGGAAAAAGTATCATGGGCCTCATGATGCTTGCTGCGGGAAAGGGCTCCAAACTATCAATTTTAGCCGACGGGGTGGATGCAGAGAAGGCTGTCGCAGAAATTAAAAATCTAGTTGAAACTCGTTTCGGCGAAGATTAACCCGTTTTTCTTCTCATTGCCTTTGGGCTTTTTTTTGCCCACAGTGCGAGGCAATGAGTGGCGCCGACAATGTAAAGTCTGAAAAAAGATTTGCGGGCATTCCTGTGTCTCAGGGAATCGCTCACTTTCAGGCCCTCGTTCACTTCACAGAAGAGGAAAATCTACTACCTCAAAAAATTTCGGCGGATGGAATTCCTTTCGAAATCGCCCGTCTCGAGGCGGCGCTCATTGCAACTCGCATCGAGTTGTTAGAGATTCAACAGAAAATTGCCTCCGCGATTGGCGCGCAGGATGCGAGTATTTTTGATGCCCATCTCCTCGTTGTAGAGGATCGAACACTTATTGACGAAGTTCTAAGAGGTCTCGAGCGCGATCGCTTGTGTGTAGAATATGTTTTCCAAGAGGTGGCCCGCAAATACTGCGCCACGCTCGAAGCTATTGATGATCCCTACCTACGGGAGCGCGTGGTCGATATCGAAGATGTTGCCCGGCGCGTTATCAGGCATCTCATTGGCAAGGCATCGCAAAATCCAGCCACGCTCGCCCAGTCACACATCATCGTCGCTCACAACCTCACTCCATCGGACACGGCACAACTGAACCGCAGCCTGGTTCATGGTTTCGTGACGGAAATCGGTAGTAAGACTTCTCACACCGCCATCATGGCCCGCTCCTTGGAAATTCCTGCTATCGTGGGCATGCAGGGTATCTGCCACCAGATTCAAACTGGAGATAACATTCTCATCGATGGATACAGCGGCCTGCTCATATTAAATCCATCGACTGGCACGCTTCTCGAATATGAACGCCTCTCGCGCGAGAAGGCTCAGGTTGTCGAGAGGTTGCGCTTGATCAGAGAAACAGCCTCCACAACAAGGGATGGAAGACATATCGTTCTCTCTGCAAATATCGATCTGCCGGATGAAATGTCGGATGTCGCTGCAAATGGTGCGGAAGGCATTGGCCTTTTCAGGACAGAGTTTCTCTATCTCAATCGCACCAATCCACCCGGTGAGGAGGAGCAATTTGGGCACTACCGGCGCGCTGCCGAGCAGGCACTACCTCATAGCGTGATCATCCGAACGCTCGATATCGGCGGGGATAAGATCGCCTCCAGTCTGGAATCGCGAGAAGAAGAGAATCCTTTTCTCGGCTGCCGAGCCATTCGTTTCTGCCTTGAAAATCCGCATATTTTTAAAACCCAGCTTCGAGCAATCCTGCGCGCCGCCACTACGAATAACATTCGCATCATGTATCCGATGATCTCCGGTCTTGAAGAACTCAGGCAGGCGAATTCGATACTCGAGCAGTGCAAACAAGAACTCGCTGCAGCGGGGATCTCGTTCAATCCTTGGATCGAGGTTGGCATTATGATCGAAACTCCGAGTGCTGTCCTCGTTGCGGACCACCTGGCCCGCGAAGTGCGTTTTTTCAGCATAGGCACAAACGACCTCATCCAATATTCTATTGCTGTCGACCGTCTGAATGATCGCATCGCCCACCTTTACAATCCCACCCATCCTTGCATTTTGAGGATGATCAAAATGGTCGTCGAGTCTGGCAAGGCTCAAGGCATTTGGACCGGTATCTGCGGGGAAATGGCATCAGATATCTTACTCACGCCCCTGCTCATTGGACTTGGAGTGGAAGAACTCAGTGCCACAAGCGCTATGGTGCCGCGAATTAAAAAGGCAGTCCAGTCGCTTGATGCTGTCGAGTGTGGGCAACTCACTTCCAAAGCACTGGATTTGGACGATTCCAGTGCCATCTCGGAGCTGAGCAGGTCTATGGCTTTTGCGAATTACGCCGACTTGATGGATTAGTCGACTCACTTCCTCATTTAAACAACTGGCAGATTCCGGAGTTTGAATGCAACCACCGACAGTGGTGGAACATTGATCTCGATCGAGTGGGGTTGGTTTTGCCAACTCCAATCGGCGTGTGTCTCAACGCCCCCATAGTTCCCCACATTACTTCCACCGTATGTTTCGGCATCCGTATTTAAAACCTCGCTATAGAAGCCTGCTTGGGGGACACCTACTCGATAGGAGACGCGCGTAACAGGGGTTGCATTAACGACAAATACAATTCGCTCACCACTACGGGACTTCCTCATAAAGGACCAGATCGTGTTTTCAGCGTCTTCGAAATTTATCCACTCATATCCCTCGTAACTGTCGTCTAATTCGAAAAAAACGGGCTCATGAGTGTAAAGCCAGTTCAAGTGTTGCAGAAGCCTACGGAGACCTCCGTTGAGGTGTTGATCCGCAAGGTGCCAGTCAAGGCTTGCATCATGCTTCCATTCCGAAAACTGCCCAAATTCAATCCCCTGAAAAATGAGCTTTTTGCCGGGGTGTGCCCACATCCAAGCAAGGAACATCCTGCAGTTGGCAAATTTTTGCCAGTCATCGCCCGGCATCTTATTAATCAACGAACTTTTGCCGTGAACAACTTCATCATGACTTAGCACAAGGATAAAGTGCTCTTGAAAAGCATAAAGCATGGAGAAGGTTATCTCTCCTTGATGGAATTTGCGGTGGACAGGGTCCTTGCTGATGTAGCGCAGACTGTCATTCATCCAGCCCATGTTCCATTTGAATCCGAATCCCAGTCCCCCCGTGTAGGTGGGCTTTGAAACGCCCGGCCAAGCGGTTGATTCCTCGGCTATCAAGGCCACATTGGGGTGGCGTTCGTAGCAAACCTCGTTGCAGCGCTTCAGGAAACTAATCGCCTCAAGATTTTCCCTGCCACCGAAGCAGTTTGGAATCCACTCACCCGCTTTGCGCGAGTAGTCCAAGTAGAGCATGGAAGCGACAGCATCCACCCGCAGGCCATCAATGTGGTATTCCTCCAACCAAAAAAGAGCGTTTCCAATGAGGAAATTTTTTACTTCGTTTCGTCCATAATTGAAAATGAGCGTTCCCCAGTCTTGGTGCTCTCCGAGACGCGGGTCTTCATGCTCGTAGAGGTAACTTCCATCGTATCGCGCCAAACCGTGCGCGTCTTTCGGGAAGTGCCCAGGGACCCAGTCAAGAATCACTCCAATGCCCTCTTGATGACAGCGGTCGACAAAATTGCGAAACTCATCGGGGTTTCCGAATCGGCTCGTTGGGGCATAGTAATTTACCACTTGGTATCCCCAAGACCCATCGAAAGGATACTCCATCACAGGCATGAGCTCGATGTGAGTGAAGCCCATTTCTTTGACATAAGGTATGAGGCGGTCTCCGAGTTCAATGTAACTCAATGGTCGATTTCCCTCCTCTGGAATGCGTTGCCAGGAGCCTATATGAACCTCGTAGATGCTCATGGGCGAGTTGTAGGGATCGATCTGCGAGCGGCGATGCATCCACTCAGCGTCGTTCCAAGTGTAGCGACCGAGATCGAACACCATGCATCCCGTCTTAAGGCCATGCTGGGCAAAAAAAGCATACGGGTCGGTCTTCAAATGAACCTCACCATGAGGCCCACGGACCTCAAATTTGTAATGTGATCCCTCGTGAACGCCGGGTAAAAAAATCTCCCAGACCCCGGATGGCAAAAGTTTACGCATCTGGTGAACTCGACCGTCCCAGTTATTGAAATCACCCACTACGCTCACGCGCTGGGCTGCCGGTGCCCAGACCGAAAAGTGCACCCCTGGAATGTCATCGATCAGCTTCACATGTGCGCCGAGAACCTTGTGGACATCGTAGTGTGTGCCTTCATTGAAGAGGTAAATATCCATCTCACCGAGGACTGGTCCGAAGGAGTAGGCATCCCGCTCCCTCCATTGACTGCCATCGTGCCCGGTCAAATGAAGCGTGTATGACATGCCTTCGCTGAAACCTTTGATCTCACCCTCGAAAAGGCCATATTCATCCACCCTCACAAGTTTCTGGGCCTTTGCTTCCTTGCTATCGAGGATGACAGCGGCTTCAGAGGCATCAGGTCTTAGAACTCTGGCAAGAAACCCACCTTTGAATGATCGAATGCCTAAGACGCGAAAGGGGTCACAATGGCGGGCTTCGACAAGGGGGAAGTAATCGTCAGGGGTAAGGAGCGAGGAGGGCATAACATCAGAACCATTAGGACTAATTCGGAAATTTGAACAGATTTTCCTTTCATTTTTCCAAGCGTGACAGAGTGGAATCTCGAGGAAGATTGCTGCAGGTTACTTGGCTGAGATCGCCCAATTTCGCAGCTCTCAAGTAGAATACAGGGCCTGTGAACAAGGGTGAGAAAGATTATTCCCAGCTATTTTTCCAAGCATCAAACTCAGACAAGCGCAATCGGTGCCTTGCAATATTGCCCGAATGCAGACCATCCATCTCGATACTTATGAGCTCCTGAAAACGACGCCTGTCACTTTTGGGTAGCGACCTCTCAACTTCCTCGGCGATCCAATCTTCAGTCTTACGTCGACCCATCTTTTCTCGCACGATTTTTCCAACAAATCGGGAGATATCGTTTCTATATCTCAGTCGGAATGGATCTGGTGCTCCAAGCGCTTCCTTGACCCCGATGTATTGGTTTGCAGAGCTCTTGCAGGCCCAAACAAAAACATCTCGCAAATATTCGATGCAATTGAGTTCGTAGACGCCAAGCAGTCCGCCAATATAATCTTTTTGCTCTACCCCTGTGAACGAGAGCGGGCAAAGGTTATGGCGGATGAGTGGAATATTGGCGGCAAGGCGAGAGACCCTTTTATTGATGTCTTCGAAGGGTTGAAGATAGGGCAGCTGCACCATCACAAAAAAAGCCTGCTCGTAAGGGTTCTCAATTTCGCTTGCGACCCATAAAATTTGCTCGAATTTCTCCTCGACGAGTTGTGGGACGGCGAGTGGGTGGAACACCGTTCCGGTTATGCCAACCGGACGAGAACGCACGCGTCCGCATGCCGATGGATCTCGGATGAGATTATCAGCGAGCAGCGCGTGGAGGTTGCAGATAGTGTGGCTGTTAAATCCGATTCCGGCAGCGTCCTCAGAAAGCATCTCAAGTGCTGCTTTATGATTTAGAATCATCTGAGTTTCCTCCGATTTATGTCCTTCTGCCGCTTCTCCCAGTTGAAGCAACCGCTCCGTCTCAAGCAGGGAATAGGTATTCCCTTCAAGCCTGCTGGAGTTCCAAGACAGGTCGATGAGCAACCTTTGTAACACCTGCGTCAAATAAGTGCCTGGCGGGAGTTCTTCAGAACCGACATAGCCAATACGCGCCAATTCCTCACGGGTAGTGGCGGGAAGATACCATGTTCGATTGGGTTGGTAGGCGTCGAGAAAATCGGATTTATAGCCAACAGGTGTGCGTTCGGTTAAGGGACGCTGCACAAGATAGCGAATACGACGCCCTTCGGCAGTCAACCATGGCGGGTCAACTTTATAGGTCGTAGGTTCATCTCTAAGAATAGTAGACGATTCGTTTTCTTCCTCAAAAGGAATGACATAAAGTGTCGCCCGCCCCTTTCCTTGAACTTTTAGTAACCCCTCATGAATTAATCGATCCAAATCTCTTTGGAGTGTTCTTTTTGGGGTTCCCCTCATCATCGGGATCGACAAAATGTCATTGATCGATGCCCCAAATGGGAAGCATTCGGCGGCTTTGATAACGGAATAAACTCGGGAGTGTGAAATTTTACGCGGCATTTTGAATTTTTAACTGCCACTAAAATACTAATCCCGCCACTAAGTGCAATATTTTTCTTTCAGCGCCAGTAAAATTAATCATACCGCACTCCTACAGCTCCACCCATAATTTCCGAGACTTTCTCCATCTCGTTAGTGTTGTTGTAAAAATGTGGACTAAATCTTATCCACTTTTCACCGGAATGATCTTTTCTCAACGAAGCCACGATATCTGCTTTCTCAAGTTTGCAAAAAATCGCGCCACTTTCCACTTCGGGATGTCTCGTCGTGAGAATCCCGGATTTCATGGAATCATCCGCTCGTGGAGACATGAATTCAAAACCAAGCATGCGGAGTTTTCTTTCCAAGTAATCCCTGTTCTCAAAAATCCCGCTCTGAACATTTTCTAAACCGATCTCAAGAAGCATTTCGAGGCTGGCTTTCATGCCATACATGCCGCTGACATTGAGAACTCCCGGCTCGTAGCGCCTCGCCGTTTCTTCAAAAACGATTTCCTCTTGGGCGATGAAGTCAGGAGATTTGACATTCCATGCCCCAAGTAATGTAGGACGGCACTTCTCAAAATTTCTCCGTGCCACATAAACAACTCCCATCGCCATCGGCCCAAGCATCCACTTGTGAGCATCGGCGCTCAGGAAATCGACGAATTCCACATCGAGTGGTGAGGCGCCGAGTGTTTGAATGGCGTCAAGCGAAAACAACACGCCCTTTGATCTAAGCAGTCGCCCGATGGCTTCGACATTTATTCGGCGCCCGCTCAAATAGTGACAAGATGCCAGCGCCACCAATCTTGTCCGTGGTGTCAGCGCAGCCTCTACGAGCTCTGGAGTGATGTCGCCCGTTTCCTCAGGCTGCAGCGCACTCGGAACAACTCCTCGCGAGGCAAGAGCGGTCCAAGGATAAACATTCGCGGGGTAGTCATCGCCATAATAGACCACTTCATCGCCAGGCTGCCAATCGAGTCCATTTGCAAACAAGCTCAACCCAAGCGAAGTCGGACCGAGCAGTGCAATTTCATCCGCGTGAGCGCCTATGAGCTGTGCGCAGAGGGAGCGTGTGCGGGCGACATCCTGCAGAACTTCTCCGAATTCTTGGTGCTGGTGGCAACTGGTCTCTGCATGCGCCTTCATGGAATCCGCCACACGCCGGGGAAGAATCGTGACGCCGGCATGGCCGAGAAATATTCCGTTTTCTACGACGGGAAACTCTCTCCTGCGCTCAGACTCATCGCGAAAAAACCTCATTTCCTTGCCTCCTCGGCTTCATGAATGAGGGACCAGAAGACATTGGTCTTGGCGACCTCCCCGTCTTCTTCATCAATGGGAAGATTGGAGCGGAAAAGAAAATCTCGAATGGTGTTTTTATGAAGCACCCGATGGATCAAGAGGCCCTCTGGATGCTTTTCAAAATAAATCCTGTAATCCCTCGCCCTATAGCGCAAAAGCGAGCGCCTATCTCTGGACACCTTGCCGAACTTTTCATCCTCCAGCGACTCCAAGTCTCCGGGGAGAAATTGGAATTCGGCAAGCAGGTCTAACTGCAAATCTTTTGGAAGCGCCGCCATTTCTCCGGCGCTTATTCGATTGAATATCACTTGAAACACAACCCACACTACCCGCTCTGAAGCCCTCCTTGGCAAGCAGCGATTTTCCTCATCCTTTATTGCCAAATCATCCCTGCTGTGGCTTAACTTTCCTTCCACCCCTATGAGTAAAAATATCGAATCCCATCTCCAAGAAAAACGCATTTTCAAACCCTCGGCAGCATTCGCAAAAAAAGCCCAAGTCAAAAGCTTCGCCGATTATAAAAAACTGCACGCAGCGTCGCTGAAGAATCCCGAGAAATTCTGGGCGCATGAGGCGTCAGAGTTGGTCTGGCAGAAGAAATGGAAAAAAGTCCTGAACTGGAAGCCGCCCTTCGCAGAGTGGTTTGTGGGAGGGCAATTAAATGCCTCTGAAAACTGCCTGGACCGCCATCTCAACGGTCCTCGTCGCAACAAGGCTGCCATCATTTGGGAAGGCGAACCCGGCGAACGCCGCACACTCACTTACCATCAACTTCACAGAGAAGTCTGCATCTTTGGAAATATTCTCAAGCGCAATGGCGTCAAAAAAGGGGACCGCGTTTTAATCTACATGCCTCTCATTCCAGAAGCCGTTATCGCGATGCTGGCGTGCGCTCGTATCGGCGCTGTTCACACGGTGGTCTTCGGCGGATTCAGCAGCGAGAGCATCAAGGACCGACTGGCCGACAGTGGCGCGAAAGTCGTTGTCACTGCGGATGCAGGTTACCGCCGCGGCCAGTGCGTTACCTTGAAACAAAATGTCGATCATGCCCTCCAAGGAAACACCGAGGTCAAGCGCGTCATCGTTGCGAAGCGCACGAATATTGATGTCCATATCGAAGAGGGCCGCGATGTGTGGTGGCATAGCGAAGTCGAGTATGTCGATGCCAACTGCCCGGCCATCCCACTCGACAGTGAGCATCCGCTTTTCATCCTTTACACAAGTGGCTCTACAGGCAAACCGAAGGGTATTCTGCACACGACTGGCGGCTACCTGACCGGCACCGCCGCCACGAGCAAATACATCTTCGACCTCAAGGAGGAGGATGTTTACTGGTGCACCGCCGATGTGGGTTGGATCACCGGTCACAGTTATCTTGTCTACGGACCTCTTGCGAATGGCGCCACCTGCGTGCTCTACGAGGGAGCCCCGAACTGGCCGGAACCCGATCGCTTCTGGAAAATCATCGAGGAACTGGGAGTCACCATCCTCTACACCGCTCCCACAGCCATTCGTGCGTTTATGAAGTGGGGGGATGACTGGCCCAAAAAGCACGATCTATCCTCGCTTCGTCTCTTGGGAAGTGTTGGCGAACCTATCAATCCCGAGGCTTGGATGTGGTATCATAAGCACATCGGCGCGGAGCGTTGCCCGATTGTGGACACTTGGTGGCAAACCGAGACCGGCATGATTTTGATCTCGCCGCTGCCAGGCGCCACTCCCACCAAGCCAGGCACGGCCACGCTTCCTTTCTTCGGCATTGATGCGGCTATTGTGGATGAGAAGGGCAAGGAAGTCCCCCATGGTGAAGGGGGAAAATTGGTGATCCGCAAACCTTGGCCCGGCATGCTTCGATCGATCTACGGCGACAAGCCCCGCTACAAAAAACAGTATTGGTCCGAAGTGAAAGGCGCCTACTTCACGGGAGATGGGGCCCGTCGCGACAAGGATGGGTATTTCTGGATCGTAGGCCGCATTGACGATGTGCTCAATGTCGCCGGCCACCGCTTGGGAACTGCGGAAGTCGAGAGTGCTCTCGTTGGTCACCCGTCTGTCGCCGAGGCCGCCGTTGTAGGCCGTCCCGACGAAATCAAAGGCCAAGGTGTGGTGGCGTTCGTCACGCTCAGGGAAGGCCACGCCGCTTCCAAAGAACTCTCTGCGGAAATCCGTAACCATGTTGGCAAAGCCATCGGCCCCATTGCCAAGCCTGATGAAATCCGCTTTACCGAATCCTTGCCAAAGACCCGCAGCGGGAAAATCATGCGCCGCCTCTTGAAACAAATCGCCGCGGGAGTCGAAATCACTGGTGATACAACGACGCTTGAGGATTTGAGCGTTCTCACCCGCCTCAGTGCTGCAAAAGACGAGTAAAATTGAAGCCGACCATGACTCCGACCAGCCGCCAGAGGAGATTGTTGCTGTTTTTAGCTGTTCAAATAGCCATGCTCGTTTCAATTGTGACTGCGGGAGCGGATTGGAGCATCGTCTCGGCAAAAGTTCTCGGAGAGCCTGCTCCCCATGTCGAACTCATCGAAACCCATTGCGTGAATGGGAATCAAACGGCTCGCGTCACAGCGCTTTGCTTCAATGATAAAAATCACACACTTCGTGTTATCGACAGCCCGTCGCCGGGACATGCCACACTCGCAAACACACTGACCCATGCCAAAGCAGTGGGTGGTGTCAACGGTGGCTATTTTCACAAGGACTACCGCCCTGTGGGATTGGTGATCTCCGATGGGAAAACACTCCACGGTTTTGAAAAAGCAAAGCTCCTGAGCGGCCTCGTCGGAGTGGGGCAAGATGGTCTTGTGTCAATCCTCCGCTCGGGTGATTACCTGCCAGCGAAGTCTCAATTTTTTCAGGCCCTCCAATGCGGCCCCATGCTTGTGGAAAACGACCAATTGGTCCAGGGGCTCAATGACGAGCGCATCGCCCGCCGGACTATCGTGGGCAAGGGAACTCGCGGTGAGACCGCTCTCATTTACATCTCCTCCGTCACGCTGGCCGATGCCGCCCGCATCCTCGCGCTACCGGCGATTCTGGATACCTGGAAACCCAAGACGGCGATCAACCTCGATGGTGGCAGCTCCAGTGGACTGTGGGCTGAAAATGGCACCTCACTCGCCGAAATTGTCCGCGTTCGGAATTTCCTCGCTATCGTGCCCCGCTAATTGCCGAAGGTCCTTTAGCTCCTCATGAAGTCTGAGTGCAATCTGCCAGATAACTCTTCCGAAGGTCGGTGGATTCATTGTCCCCGCTGCCATGCCTCGTTGCGCGACCGCGTTTTGGGGAACCATGAATACCTCTGCTGTGGGCGCTGTGGCGAGCAGGTGAAGTCGATGCGCCCCGGGCAGACGATGATTGCAGCGTGGGCGTTTGCCATGGCCGCCCTGGTGACATTTATTCCCGCAAATCTCAACCCTATCCTTATTTTCAGCGTTGCCGGAAATTCCCAGGAAAATTTGATCATCACAGGCGTAAGAGCCTTATGGATGCAAGGTTTCCAACCGCTTGGCGCACTGGTTTTCTTCTCAGCCATCTTGGCTCCATTTTTTTATTTGGCTTCGGTTTCCTATGTCTCAGCCAATTGGACGCTCCAGCTGCGCCTACCGTTCGCGGGGGCTGCCTTGCGTCTGGCCGAGGCCTTGGAATCTTGGAATCTCCTGCCAGTTTTCGCCATCGCATGCATGGTCTCTGTCGTGAAGCTCCGCACTCTCGGCACCGTGAGTTGGGAACCAGGCTCACTCTGGGTTCTAGCCACGGCAGTCTTCACCATGCTGACCATTCAATGCTTCGACCGGAAATGCGCTGAGCTTTATTTGGAGGGTGTCAAGTGACCGACCATCTTAAAGTCAAACTCTCACGCGCCCTGACTGCGGCTGGCATCATTCTCTACATTCCAGCCAATTTTTTGCCAGTCATGACAATTACTCTCACCGGACAGGTCGAATCCCTCACTGTCATGGGGGGAGTTTTCGAACTTTACGAGACCGGACTTGTCCCGGTGGCTGCGGTCGTTTTTCTTGCAAGCGTGGTCGTGCCCGTTGTGAAGTTGGTTTCGCTCTCATGGTTGCTTGGCCTGCACGGATCGGAAGTGAACCAGTCCCGTCGCATGAAAGTTCATTTATTTCTCATCCGCATAGGAACCTGGGCGATGGTTGATATCTTTCTCCTCTCCATTCTTGTCGCCGTCGGCCAGTTGGGAATCCTTGCCAGCGTGCAAGCAGAGGCCGGTGCGCTTTTTTTCGCGGCCATGATAATTTGCACGCTCTACGCCGCAGATATCTATAAGACTCACATGATCTGGCAGCAACCAATGCCTAACTCCACATGACCAATCATCAACAACAACACGACCACGGCGTCATTAGTGACTCGCGTAAACGAGGCGTTGCCTGGGTTTTGATTTTTCCACTCATTGCTGCACTGGCCACCGGCTGGTTCTTCTGGACCGACTACAAGTCGATGGGTCCTGAAATTGAAATCGTCTTTGACGAGGTCCCCGGGATTCAAGCCGGCAAAACTTCGCTCGTTTATCGCGGCGTCGACGCAGGCACAGTCAGCGCAGTCGAGTTGGATGAAAATCTTAATAAAGTCCTCGTCAAAGTTCGCCTGAAAGATTTCGCCGCAGGTCTGGCCTCGGAGGAGACTGATTTCTGGGTAGAGAAGCCGGTCATCACCCTCGCAGAACTCACCGGCTTGGAGTCTATCATCCAAGGCAATTCGATCCGTGCACGCAATCCCGGCGGTGCTCCAGCGAGTCGGTTTGTCGGCCTCCCTGAAGCTCCGCTCATGCCCCTCCTGCCGGGTTCCTTCACAGTCCGACTCAAGGGAGCCCAGATTCCTTTTCTCAATCGAGGCACCCCTGTCTATCATCGCGGCGTCAAGGTGGGCCTCATTCGCCAGAAACTGATCGACAAGGATGGCATGCCTGAGCTTCGTATCATGATCGAGCAGGACTACCGAAGCACGCTCCGGACAACCTCGCGTTTTTGGAGCTTGCCAGCGACCTCCATGAATCTTGGCCAGCACGGATTTAAGCTTGATGTCCAAGGAGTCGATGCTCTGGTGCAGGGAGCTCTGGCATTTGATCATTTCGACAGAGGTGGCATGGAAGTATCCAATGATGCATTGCTGGAATTGTCCGCGACGGAATTTGCCGCTCGGAGCGCTGGCCGTCTGCTTACAGTGACCTTCGACAACGCGCGGGGGATCAAGCCGGGCGAAACAAGTGTTTGCTATCTCGGTCAACCCATCGGCCTCGTGGAATCTATCCAACCCAGTCCTTCCAGCGCGCTCATTCTTGCGGCAGTTCGCCTTTTGCCGGAATACGATTATCTGGCCGATACAGCCGCATCGTTCACCCTTGTGCGCCCCAACATTTCACTCCAAGGCGTGACCGGCCTCGATACGCTGGTAACAGGCGTTTACATCGACTTCGTCCCGGGCACGGGAGGCACACACACCGATCTTTTTGCCGGTCGCTCGGTGACCGATGAGGAGTGGGGCCGCCAGCAGGCCGAGAGGCAAGGTCTTATGTTCACTCTCTCCGCTGAAAATCTCCCCGTGATGGGCAAAGGTGCCCCCGTTCTTTACAAAGGCATCGTCGTGGGTTCGATCCTGGAAAAGAAACTCGATGACCGTGAGAAGCCGATCCTTCTTGGTGTTATACACTCGGAATTTCGCAACGCGCTGGATGCCGATGCGCGCTTCTGGCGCGTTCCGGCCACTTCCATCAAGGCTGGCCCTGGCTTTTTGCAATTTGATGTCAACGGTCTTCAAGGTCTCCTGCAAGGGGCTGTTGCATTCGACACTTTTGCGCCCCGAGTCAAAAGCGCAGCTCAAAACTCCCAATTCACCCTCTACGACGATGAGGCAAATGCCAGAGCCCTCTCCGCTCCCATCAAAATCCGTTTTGTCAATGGCCGCGGACTTGCCCCCGGTCGCACGGAACTCCGCTACCTTGGAGTGCCAGTCGGTGTGGTCGACGCAGTGGATACCGTCGAGGGGCAGGTTGTTGTGACGGCCCGTCTGAATCAAGGCTATGAATTCCTGCGCCGAGAGGACTCGTTTTTCTCGATCGTCCGTCCGAATATTTCCCTGCAAGGCATCACTGGGCTCGAAACGCTTATCAGCGGTGTTTACATCGAGTGCACTCCAGGCTCTTCCAAGCGACTCTCAGACTCCTTTACGGGACGCACAACCATCGACGCGGAGGAGATTCTACAGAGTGGCCTCACGCTCAACCTTCTTTCCGACTCAACGCCTATCAATGCCGGATCCTCTGTCTACTATCGAGGTATCAATGTAGGTCGCGTCACCGCCAAGTCGCTCTCGTCCGATGGTCGGCAGATCATGCTGACCATCGTCGTGGAAAAGAAATACCGCCATCTCGTGCGGGCAAATTCGAAGTTCTGGGATTCAAGTGGTCTCAAGGCCTCGATGGGCATCCTGCAATTCCGCATCCAAACCGAATCCATCATGGCCCCGGATGGGCGCATTGCCTTTGCCACTCCCGACAACTCAGCCATGGGCTCCTCAGCCAAGAGCGGAGACTCTTTTCAATTGAACCACGAACCGCGTCCAGAATGGCTCAAGTGGAATCCGAGCATTCCCATAGGAGACTGATCCGT
>Ga0247843_1002295_pt1 | contig 35424 bp, 26 predicted proteins | sample LaCruzMarch2017__FD_192420 | JGI IMG/M metagenome (GOLD analysis project Ga0247843, IMG submission 192420) | Freshwater microbial communities from meromictic Lake La Cruz, Castile-La Mancha, Spain - LaCruzMarch2017_8m | ecosystem: Environmental > Aquatic > Freshwater > Lake | place: Spain... | reverse complement strand
AACAATAAAGGGTGCTGCGAAGTCGGAGCGATAGCGGAGACTTCGGCTGCGCCCATGGTTGAACAAGCCCGGAGCGACGGGTGATTCGCCCTTACCTGTCCGCCATAGCCTCGGCGACGGCGGATGCGTTTTGTGTTCGCGGCAGTCGTCCTGACAGCGGTTTGTTCGCTTCTGAAGCGCTTGCTGTGAAGGTGACTGACAGGGCTTGGTGGACTTGATGGATGGATTTGATCGACCGGGAAGCTGCCTCGGCATCATCCGTTGGCCGGATTCCCGGGCTTTTGCCGCACCGGGGGCGTGGGCTCCCAGGACCTCGGGGGCGATGGACGCGGAGGCCTGTCGGTGCACGGTGAGTGGGAGGAGCGGTCATGCGCTTGAGCGGGTGTCGGCTGGCGGAGGACGGGCACGTTGCCATGCGGGGAGCAGGCGGAGGAGCGGTCGCATCGTGCCGCCGCAGCAGGGGCAGGCGGCGAGACGGGGAGCTTTCTCCGGTGCCCGGGTGGCCGCGCCGATAAGCAGGGGCCGACCGGTGTGAAAGGCGATGCGCTCGCGTTTCGCTTTTGCGGCGGGATGGCAGTAGCCGTAATAGCGCACCGCGCGAAGGCCGCATGGCAGCACGTGCCGGAGGTATCTTCCTGCAAAATCACCTCCCTCGATGGTATCGGTGCGCACGGCGTTGCCATTGGCGCGATCCTTCCAGCGGAAGCTGACGTGGGTGTCGGTTATGGATAAAATCCGCGAGTCGCCGATGGCGGTGCGGCAGACGTATCTTCCGAGATATTTGATGATGTTCTCCCCGCTGCCGAAAGGTTGGAGATCGACGCCCCAGTCCTTGCTCCAGACGGCCGGGTCGATGGCGGGAAGTTGGCGTTCCTTGGCCAGGGCCGCGAGGCCGTCGCGGAAGCGGGCGCGGAAGATCCGCCGGAGCGCGGGCTGCGGGACGAGGAAGTTGGCGTTCTTGACGGTGACAACGCGGCCGGCGGCATCGATGCCGGCACCGGGCACGATGGTGTGGATGTGGGGATGGAAGTGGAGGCGCTGATTCCAGGTGTGGAGCACCATGGTGAAGCCGCTGGACTTGGCCCCCAGCCAGCGCGGGTTGGCCAGCGTGCCGGACAAGGCGGGGGACGCGGCGGCGAAGAAGAGTTGATACATCTCCCTGGCCGCCGCGGTGAAGAACAGGCCGCGCAGTTCTTCCGGCAGCGTGAAGGTGACCATGAAGTAGGGCGCGCCGACGCGTTTGCCGAGTTCGCGCTCCACCCACTCGGCGGTGGCCTGTTTGCCGCATTGCGGGCAGGAGCGGTGGTTGCAGGAGTGGAAGCGGAACTCACGTTTGCCGCACGAGCCGCAGGCATGGAGGTGCCCGCCCATTTCCGCGGTGCGGCAACGGGTGATGGCCCAGACGGCGCGACGCCGCGCCTCGCCCATCCGGTGGCGGTGCTCACACAGATGGGCGGGCAGGAAGCGGCGCAGCGCGTCGATGACGGTGGCGGCGGCCATCGCTTTCAAACAGGCGGGCGGTGGCGGCGCGGTCTAGCGGGGCAGTTCGCGGCAGAGTGTCTCCACCAGCGCGCGGCTGTCCTGCTCGCTGCGGTGGGTGAGGTGGAGGTAGATCATGGTGGTGTCGATGTCGCAGTGTCCTAACAGGGACTGGACGGTGTGCAGGCTGGCGCCGGCTTCGACAAGGTGGGTGGCGAAGGAATGGCGCAGCGTGTGGGCGGTGCAGACGGGGATGTTGAGTTCCTTGCGGGCGGCGACGAGAAGGCGTTCGAGGCTGCTAACGGGCATCGGCCGGCGGGCCGCATGCATGCGGCGGGCCACATGCTCGGGGGAGCACGGTCCGCGGCCGGTGCCCGGGAAGATGAGCAGCGGGTGACGGTGGACGGCCCAGTAGCGGCGGAGGTCCTCGACCATGGTGGCGGACAGCGGCACCATGCGGTCCTTGTTGCCCTTCGCGCGGCGGAGCCAGAGCTTGCCGCCCTTGGAGTCGATATCGTGGATGGTCAGCGACAGGCACTCCGAAACACGGAGGCCGCAGCAGTAGATCAGCTTGATGGGGATGCGGTAGCGGCGCAGGCGGATCGAGGAGAGCAGGCGGATGACTTCCTCCCGCGTCAGCACGGCGGGCAGGGTCTCCTCGTCCTTGGTGCGGATTTGGGAGAAGACCTTCCAGTCGCGGTGCTCCATAAGTTCGACGAAGAAGAGCTTCGCGGCGGCGGCGGCCTGGCGGATGGTCTTGGGCTTCCATTCCTTGACGGTCTTGACGTGCAGGACGTAGCCGCGGAAGGCGTCTTCGGTGATGGTGGCGGGATCGGTCTGGCAATGCTCGTGGACCAGGCGCATCTGGCGGTAGTAGGAGTGCCGAGTGCGCGGCGTGTTGAAGCGCAGGGCGAGGAACTCGGCGAAGCGCTTCATCGAGGGGTAAGGATGCGAGTCGTAGTCGAGCGGGTCGCGCTGTGCCCGGCCGGCGAAGGGGCGGTAGTCGTGCGGGAGCTTCTGATAGCCCGCCTCGTCGGTGCGCTCCGTGCGGTTTTGGGCTTGGCGCGGGCGGTCCTTCCGGCTTTGATTCGGTTGGCTGTCGGGGTTGCTGTTGTTGTCATGCATAGCCCCGCGACCATGACAGCTAGCCCCGCAGCCATCCAACTTCTCAACACCCCGCCGCCACCGAAGATATCAGAAGAAAATTGCTGCCGCGGAGCGGCTTAGTTCAACAAGTCGAGACACGCAACCCCTATCAGCCGCCCTGTTTACATGCTCTTCCGTAGTTCCAACCTAAATCTCGTGATCGTCGCTCGCCCTCGCTGATAGGGTTGCGTGCTCTTTGACGTTCTCGATATAAACTCCCACTCTCATCCGGGGCGCCGCCGGATGACATGAAGCGCCAACCGCTGTTAAAAATCACATGTGGAGATACTTCGTTGGATTTTTGGGTGCCTCGATCGCGGTGTCCTTGGTTTGCGGGTTGGTGAATCCGGTCGAAAGCTTTTGGGTCGATGCGGGGATGGCGCTCGGCTATGCGCTCTTTGTTTTGTGGTTGGGGGACGGCATTTTTCTCCGGGGGATCTTTTTGGATCCTGAGGACGTGGAACGAATGGATCGGCTTTTTGCCGCTGTGCCGCATTGGCGTTCGAATCTCGTGATGTGGGGCGTCTTCTGGGGCTCGGTCGCGACAGCCCTTACCTGGACGATGGCGCATTACTCCGAGTCGCTTTGGATCCTTGGCATCCCGATTCTCGTGTTCGGAGGCGTCCTTTGGTTCCTCATCGTCAGGATCCGACGCATCACCCAAAGACTGGCAAAGCAAGCCGGATCCTCCGACCGTGACAAGCTGCCAGATTGAGCTCATTCCAGGATCCCGGAGATCCCTTGAATGCCGGACCAGAGTGCGTCTGTATACCCGGCAAGCCCTCACTCCAACCTAACCCTTGAACTTCTCTCTCATCCTCGCTGCTTCCGCTTGCCTGCTGCTTCCCGCATCCGCGGCGAAGCCGAATGTCGTGTTCATCGCGATCGACGACCAGAACGACTGGGTCGGCGCGTTCGGCGGGCATCCGCTGGCGAAGACGCCGCATCTCGACCGTCTCGCCGCCCGCGGCACCGCCTTCCTCAACGCGCACTGCAACGCGCCGCTTTGCAACCCGTCGCGGACCAGCCTGATGCTCGGTTTGCGGCCGACCACCACCGGGATCTACGGGCTTGAGCCGTGGTTCCGGACGGTGCCGGAGTGGGCGGACCGGGTGAGCTTGCCGCAGCATTTCAAGGCGAACGGCTACCGGACGTTGAGCGCGGGGAAAGTTTACCACGGGGGCATCGGCGGACCGGAGAAGCGGAAGCTGGAATTCGACATTTGGGGGCCCGACGGCGGGGTCGGGGTCCGGCCGGCCAAGAAGCTGGTGGGGCCGACGCCGATGGGGAACAACCCGCTGGTCGATTGGGGCGTCTTTCCGCATCGGGACGAGGACAAGGGCGACTACAAGGTGGCGGACTGGGCGATCCGGCAGCTCAAGGATGCGCCGAAGGATCAACCCTTCTTCCTTGCCGCCGGATTTTTCCTGCCCCACGTGCCGTGCTACGCGACGCAGCAGTGGTTCGATCTATATCCCGATGACGACACGGTGCTGCCGGTGTTGAAAGAGGACGACCGCGCGGACACGCCGCGCTTCTCATGGTATCTCCACTGGAGCTTGCCGGAGCCGCGCTTGAAGTGGCTGAGGGAGCAGAAACAGTGGCGGAATCTGGTCCGCTCGTATCTGGCGTGCACCAGCTTCGTCGATGCGCAGGTCGGCCGCGTGATGGCGGCGCTGGAGGAAGCCGGGCTGGCGGAGAATACCATCGTGGTGGTGTGGGGCGACCACGGCTGGCACCTCGGCGAGAAGGGGATCAGCGGCAAGAACACGCTGTGGGACGACGGCACGCGGGTGCCGCTGATTTTCGCCGGTCCCGGGGTGGGGAAAGGCGGGCGGGTGATGCAGCCGGCCGACCTGCTGGATATTTACCCGACGCTGATCGGGCTTTGCGGGCTCGAGGGCCGCGGGGACCTCGACGGGCTCAGCCTGGTGCCGCAGCTCAAGGATCCGGCGGCGAAGCGCGAGCGGCCGGCGATCACCACCCACAACCCCGGGAACCATGGCATCCGCGGCGAGCACTGGCGCTACATCCGCTATGCCGACGGCAGCGAGGAACTCTACGACCACCGGAATGATCCGAACGAGTGGACCAACCTCGCCGAGCGGCCGGAGCATGCCGCGGTGATCGCGGAGCACCGGAAGTGGTTGCCGGAGAACGAGCATCCTCCGGTACCCCGTAGCGCCAGCCGGGTATTGAGCTACGATCCGGACAAGGACGAGGCCATATGGGAAGGGACGACCATCCGACGCGGCGACCCGATCCCGCAGTGAGCTGGATTTCCCGCCCTTGCCGAATTGGAACTTGGAACTTCACCGATGGAATCTAGCGTTCCCCTTGTGCGCCGCGGCTCGGGAAATGATGTGATCAAGATCTTCGTCTACGTGGCGGCGTCGCTGGTGCTCGCGGCGTTCATCGCTCCCTGGCTGTATCAACTGGGCAAGGGGCTGGCGGAAGTTTTCGCCTCCAAGGAAGGGAACGGTCCGATCCAATTCATCGCGAAATCGGCGGGTCGTGCGGACTTCCCGAAGTTCTTCGACCGCGCGGTGATGCTGTCCGCGCTGGTGCTGCTTTTCCCGCTGACGAGCTGGCTGCGGCTGGGCCGGCCGCCGGGTAGCTACCGCGACACGCCCTGGTCGCTGCGGCTGCCGGACAACGTGGTGATTTCCGACCACGGGCAGCCGTTGCGGAGGAATCCCCAGGGCTGGTGGCAGTTTGGCACGGGTCTGATCATCGCGGGCGGGCTGCTGCTGCTCTCCGGCTGGCTGATGTTGCAGGCAGGCTGCTTCATGTGGAAGGACGCCGCGGCGTCGACCCGCGGCATGCCGAACAAGTTCATCGAGGAGATCGACCTGATGAAGGCGGTGTCCAAGGTGCTGCCGGGCGCGCTGGTGGTCGCGCTGATCGAGGAAGTCCTGTTCCGCGGCGTGCTGCTCGGCATTTTCCTGCGGGCGATGCGGCCGGCCCCGGCGATCGCCACGCTATCGTTCCTTTTCGCCTTCGTGCATTTCCTGCAGCCGCCGCCGATGGTGCGGGTGCCGGACCCGGAGGCGATGAATGCGGGTTTCGTGTTGCTCGGGCAAATTTTCAGCCGTTTTGCCGACCCGATGTCGATGGTTTCGAGGTTCCTCATCCTGGCGGCGGTGGGGGTGGTGCTGGCGTATGCACGGTATCGCACGGCGTCGCTGTGGCTGCCGATCGGGCTGCACGTCGGGTGGGTGTTCGGGATGGGGATTTTCAAGGCGGCGACTTGGCCGGTGGTTGGCTTGCCGGAGGCGATGCGCTGGTTGGTCGGCATGAGCCTGCTGGAGGGTCTGCTGCCGCTGTCGGTGGTCATTGTGACCGGAATGCTGGTCCACCTGATGACCCGTGCGCGGGAGATCCCGGCGGACTACCGGAGCTGAGGATGCCATGGACCACGAAGCGGAAGGTCGCGGGCTGTGGTCGAAGGTGCTGGACCTGGTCTATCCCGGCGTCTGTCACGGCTGTGGCGATGGAGTCGCGGGGAATCGCTCGCTGTGCGGGGCCTGTCATGACGAGCTGCCCTCGCTGCGCGAGCCGTTTTGCCGGAGCTGCGGTGAGGAATTCGAGGGGCGGATCGATGGGGGTTTCGAATGCCCGAATTGCCGGGATCTCGACTTTTCCTTCGCGTTTGCGCGGCCGGCGCTGCCGAACCATCCGGTGGTGCTCGAGATGATCCACGAGCTGAAGTATGGCCGCCGGATCGAGATCGCGACCGAACTCGGGCGGCTGGCCGGGCGAGCCTTTGCGGACGATCCGCGGCTGGCGCTGGCGCTTTCCGAGAAGTGGCCGCTGGTGCCGGTCCCGCTGCATCGCCGCCGCCGGCTGTGGCGGTATTTCAATCAGGCCGAAGAGATTTCCCGCTCGCTGGGTGCCGCGACCGGCCTGCCGCTGTGCCGGGCGCTGCTGCGGACCCGCAGCACCAGCAGCCAGACCCGCCTGAGCCGGGCCCAGCGGCTGAAGAACCTGAAGGGCGCCTTCGCCTTGTCGAAAGCAGGGGCCGCGTTCGCCGCCGCCAAGCCGGCCGGGGCGGTGGTGGTGGACGATGTTTTTACCACCGGGGCGACCACCGACGAATGCGCCCGCCTGCTGCGCCGATCGGGCGTTCAAAAGGTGGTTGTCGTCACCGTGATGCGTGGCTAGCGTCGCCCGCCAAGACCGATTTTCCGAACCATGGGCATTTTCGACAAGCCACCCCTTCGCCACCTCAAGCGCCGTGACGACATGCCGGAGGGCCTCTGGACCAAGTGTCCCGAGTGCGGGGCCATGCTGCACACGCTGGAACTCAAGCAGCACCTCCAGACCTGCCATCACTGCGGCTATCATTTCCTGATGGATTCGCGCGAGCGGATCGGGCTGCTGGCGGATCCGGGCAGCTTCGAGGAAACCGGGCAAGGGCTGGTTTCCGCCAACCCGCTGGGCTTCTCGAACTACCGCGAGAAGATCGCCGCGATGCGCGAGAAGACCGGGCTCGACGATGCCGTGGTGACCGGCAAGCTGACCATGGGCGGCCAGCCGGCGATGATCGCGGTGATGGATTTCAAGTTCTTCGCCGGCTCGATGGGCTCGGTCGTAGGTGAAAAGATCACCCGTGCCGTGGAGCAGGCGATCGCTGAAAAGCGCGGCGTGATCATCGTCTCCGCCTCGTCCGGTGCGCGGATGCAGGAAGGCATGCTCTCATTGATGCAGATGGCCAAGACCTGCGGTGCCCTGGCGCGACTGTCGGAAGCCCACTTGCCCTATATTTCCGTGATGACCCATCCGACCACCGGCGGAGTCACCGCGTCGTTCGCGACCATCGGCGATATCAACCTGGCCGAGCCGAAGTGCATGATCGGCTTCGCCGGTCCGCGGGTGGTCAAGGAGACGACGCATCAGAACCTGCCGCCTGGATTCCAGACGGCGGAGTTCATGCTCGATCACGGGCTGGTCGATGCCATCGTGCCCCGGGCGAAGCTGCGGGACAAGCTGGCGCAACTGCTGGCGTTCATGATGCCCTGAGGGAATCGGGATCCGTGACCTATCGCGAATCCATCGACTGGCTCTTTTCGACCCAGATGTTCGGCATCAAGCTGGGCCTCGAGGGGCCGAAGCGGCTGCTCAAGGAGTATCTCGCCTACCCGGCGCACGGCGTGAAGGTGATCCACGTCGCCGGGACCAACGGCAAGGGCAGCACCTGCGCGCTGATCGACGCGGTGGCCCGCTCCGGCGGGCACCGGACCGGGCTGTTCACCTCGCCGCACTTGATCGACTACCGCGAGCGGGTCCGGGTGTCCGGCGAGGAGATCCCGGAGGAGGACTGCGCGGCGATGCTGACGGAACTGCGCGCGATTTGTGAGGGGCTGGATCCCCATCCGACGTTCTTCGAGATCAGCCTGGCGCTGGCGATGCGCTGGTTCCGGGAGCGGGAATGCGAGATCATCATCCTGGAGACCGGCATGGGTGGCCGGCTCGATGCGACCACCGCGGTGCCGGCCGATGTCTGCGCGATCACGCCGATCGGGCTGGACCACATGCAGTGGCTGGGCGAGACCGTCGAGCTGATCGCCGCGGAGAAGGCGGGGATTTTCGTCGAGGGCAAGCCGGCGATTTCCGCGCCGCAGGAAGCGTCGGTGAGGAAGGTGCTCGAGAAAGAGGCGAACCAACGGCGGACGCCTCTGGCCTTTGTCGAGACTCCGCTGGCGGGCTATCCGGTCGCTCTGCCCGGAGTTCATCAGCGGTGGAATGCCGCGCTGGCGTTGGAGTGTCTGTATGCGGCGGAAGTCCGGCTCGACTACGAGGTGGTCCTGCACGGCTTGTCGACGGTCTGCTGGCCGGGGCGCTTCGAACGTTTCAGTTTCCAGGACCGGGAGATCGTCCTCGACGGCGCGCACAATCCGCAAGGGGCCGCGGTGCTGGCGGAGACCTGGCGCGGGGAGTTCCGGGACCGGAAAGCGACGCTCATCTTCAGCGCGGTGGCGGCGAAGGATATCGCGGGCATTCTCGCGGAAGTCGCGCCCTTGGCGGAGGTGATTCACCTGTGTCCGGTGGATACGCCGCGGGCGCTTCCGGCGGAGGAATTGGCAAGCTATCTGCCGGCCGGAGCCCCGCTGCCCGTGCTGCACCCGTCGTTCGATTCGGCCTACCAGGCCGCGTTGGCGGGAAAGGGGCCGCTGCTGGTGGCGGGCTCGCTGTTCCTGGTGGGTGAAGCGCGGGCGCGACTGGCAGGCGGGGTTTTCCAGCCCTGTACGCAGTGAAGGAGGGCTGGCGGCCCTCCTTCAAAAAGTCGGTCGGGAATCCGTGGATCAGGGATTCAAGGTGTAGGTCACCGAGTTCACGTTAGGGACGCGCTTCAACAGTTTGAAGGTGTAGTAGTTGATGGCGATGTTGATCGGTTCGCCGGTGCTGAAGTTCTTGAAAACGTTCGCGACGGTCGGCTGGGCACCTTTCTTCGGCTTGTTGACATAGATGTTGGCGGAACCTCCATCCGCTTGGAAAGCGATCTTGATGCCGGGGCCGATGAGTTCGCCTTTTTTCCCGATGGTGAAGGTGAACTGTTGGCCGACAGTTAGAACCGGCACACCCTTGGGGATCGGCGCCGGATCGATGATGACTCCACCTTGGTTGGCCGCCGAAATGACATTCGCGACCGTGAAGGTGAAGGTCTTGCCGGGCGACCATCCGCCGAATACAGGCGGTGGATTCGGCGCGGCTTGGGCCAGTTGGAGGGGGAGCAGGGCGGTGATGAGCGCGAACGCGTGAAGCAGCAGTTTTTTCATGGGGGTGGTAAGGAACGATGCAAGTTCCGGCGCCGCTATTAGTGGAAATCGCGATCAGTTTCAAATGGAAATTCCCATGGGCTGAGGCAGAAAGGGGGGGTGACACCACGGGTTGCCTTCCTTTTTTTGCTGCCCCTTGCTGGCTTCGGGCTCGGCTGGTGGATGAGAGGTTCCGGCGTTTCAACGTCGGAAACTGACCCCGTGCACGACGCCCAGGTGACCCCGCGACAGGTGGTCGCGTCTGGCCAGGCATCCGAGCTGCCTGGCAAGCGACCGCGGATGGTGCAGGAGGAATTCACCGAAGCGGACCGGCGGCGGGAAGCGGAGGACCAGCGGCGGATGCGGGCCACCTGTCAGCGGAAGCTGGGAATCAAGGTGGACGAGTGGGGGCGCTTGCTCGATCTGAGTGAAGCGGAAATCGGGGTGCTGCTCGCCGCGATCGGACCTGCGATGGAGGGGCTCGATCCTCCGGTCGCCGAACTGGCGCAGCCCCGCTTGGAGGAGACGCTGAGGTCGATGTTAGGGGGGATCGCTTGATCGCGTTTCAGCAACTTGAATTGCGGCAACGAGAGGCACTTGAAGGCGCGAAAGTGGAAGCGCGGCTGGCGGAGATCAGTGCGGTGCTTTTACTGGAGCCGTCGCAGCAGGCCGCGCTGCGCCAGGGCCTGTCCGATGACGTGGAGCGTCTGCCGGATCCCGCCCGCCGGGTCGCGCCCGGTCTGGCTCCCGAAGCTCTGGCCGAAGTCACCCGGCGGCTCGCCATCGCGAACGATGACGGGACCGGATTCATGGCGACCGCCGGCGCGGTAGTCCGGGAGCGGATCGAGGCCGACCTGGGCGGGCTGGCGGAGATTCTGAGTCCGGACCAGTTGGAAACCTACCGCCAGCATCTGGAGGAAGTGCACGCCCAGTGGCTGCTACCGATGCCCTGAGCGGATCGGATTTAGTGGGCCGACAAGGTCTGCACCGGCGGAGCTCCGAACAGCAGGCAGTCGTAGTCGAGGGCCGGTGTGGCGGGAGGCATCGGCAAGGTGGCAGGCGCGAGCCAGTAGGGGATCCGGGTGCGGAGCTGGTCGCGGACGTCGGTAAGGCGAAGCAGGGGGCCCTGATCCTTCACGAGCTCCACGCTGGCACCGCCGGGCACGCTGTGTTTCCACGGATAGGGGAAATCGCCGGATTTCCGGCGGTGGCCTTCGAGCCGGAGCGCCAGAAGGGTGGTCTGCCGGCGCCAGGAGAGGCGGCGATGTTCTTCGCAAAAGCCGAGGATGAGCGAGGCTTCGCCCGGAGAAACCGAGACGGAAACGCCGATCTGGGGAGGCAGTTCGCCGACCCGCCGGGAGGATCTCCAGTAGCGGGAAATGGCGACGGATGCGGGTGGATTCGTGGAGCTTTGCTCAGCGAGCAAGCGGCGGACGGTGCGGATCCGAGGATAAAGATCCCGCCAGAAACGGGGGTCGAGCGACGCCTGGGCGGCGGCGTCTGAAATCGCCGCGACGCGGGTCCGCTCTGCCCAAGCGGAGACGAGCAGCAGGCCCTCCACCTCGGGATCCGGGGCGGTATTTCGTTGCAAGATCTGCCTTTCGAAGCTGGCCAGATCGGCGGGACTCATCCGGCCGGTGTAGGATTCGCGCTCGATCACGCCGAGCACCCGGAGCTCGGCCGCTGCGAGCAACTCGCGCCGCTCCAAGCTGGTCGCAGGTTCCACTGCAGAGAGGATTTTGAGCATGGAAGCCGCGCGCTCGAGGGCCTGCTTGGAGTCGTTGCCGTTTGCCGCGCTTTCCATCCGGGCGCACTGGACTTCGACCCACACGGGCAGGACTTGGGCGCCGATGATATTGGTGCGGGAGGCAATGTTGGCGTTTTCCCAATTCAAGTGATCTAGACGGCCACCGATATGGTAGCGGACGAGCTCGGCGGCTTCGCGGGGGCGGTCGAGCACGGTGATCGGCAAGCCCTCGGGACCGGTTTCGGTTTCGGCGGCAAGCCGGATCATGGCCAGCTCGTCTTCCGGCAACAAGCTGCGGTTCTCCTTGGGGAAGGCCTTCCGGAACTCCGTGACATGCTCTGCGGTGCGGACCATCCGCCCGGCATCTCCGAGGACCGGACCCAACAGCACGCCGACCAGTAGCAGGGCGGGCAGCGCTCCGGCCACCAGAAGCAGGCCACCTCCGGCGAGGCGGGTGGCAACGGCAGGCCGCTTGCGCATGACTTCCATCAGCAAGGCCTCGATCTTCCGGTGCCAGCTATCGCTTCCGATGAAGGCACCCTGGCCTTCTTCGCGCAGGCCGCGGAAGATCCTGCGGAGGGCCTCCGCCTCGTCATTCACCTCGCCGGCCCACGGCAGTCGACGGGCACCGCGGACCACCTGGATGGTGCGGACGTCCCAGATGACGCCGCCGAACATCGCCATCGCAATGTAGCGGAGCACCCGGGACTTCAGGACAACTGCCGCAGCGAAGGCGGACAAGGAGGCGGTGACGGTGAAGAAAGGCCGAAGCAGGGGCAGGTCCCGGAACACAAGAAGGTCGACCACCTTGCCGCCGTCCATCGGCAGCACCGGCAGCAGGTGCAGGGCGTTGAGGGCGACCGCCATCCCGGCGGCGTCGATCAGCCAGAGCGGGGTATCGGGCGAGAAGTAGCCATAGGCCAGCGTCGAAAGTCCGGCGATCAGGCCGGGGAGGGGGCCGCCAAGCAGCACGATGAGCTGCTGCCAAGACGGGGCGTGGAGTTTGCGGGCGTGCTCGGTGGCTCCGGTGAAGGGAATGAAGACCGGGCTGGTGCCGCGATAACCGAAGAGCCGCATCGGAAGCCAGTGACCCGCTTCGTGGAGAGCGGCGAGGATGATCACGGTGAGGGCGGTCTGGAGCGGCTGTTCGCGGCCGAAAAGGAGGATGAAGAAGGCGACGGTGCCCAGCAGGACGACGATCCGGCGGAGGTGGTCGAGCGGGCTGGAGCGCACCGCGATCAGGGCCCGGTAGCGGGTGAGGTCCTGCTCGACCGCTTGGTTTAGGGAGAGTCCGACGGCACCGCCGATCCGCTCGACTTCCTCCGGTTTTGCTTTGGCAGGAGCGGCTACGTCGCGGCGGGTGCAGGAGCCGAAGTAGCGCCCGCGGAAAAAGTCGCCGAGCACGGGCAGCACCCGCGATGGCAAGCGTGTCACGCGAAGGCGAAGCACGTCGGGATCCTGGTGGCTCGGGGTGAACTCCCCGCCTTTCACCAGCGCTTCGTGGCGGGCGGCTTCGTCGGCCGCCAGCATCTCGATGAGCTTGTCGAGTGCGGGCAGGATCCTGCCCTCCTCGCTCCGGATGCGGGTGTAGTGGTGCTTCCACTGGGCCGTCACCGTGCCGAAATACTGCTGGACGTCCCGCCACCATGCGGGCGGGTGACGGGTCACCCGGCGGTCGAGCGTCACGATCAGCGTGCCGTCGCGCAGGGCGGTAAACATCGAAAGCGAGACCCGCGGGCCGGATCCCGAGACCGGCACGGTCCATTCGACGGTCGCGAAGGTTTTCTCTTCCTCGTTGGACAGGATCCACCGGTAAGCTTCGGCAAAGCCGGCGCTGTCGAGGCGGAACAGCTGCATCTGACGGAAGCCGAAATGCCCCAAGCGGTTCAGCCACGGGGCCATCCTGCGGCGGACGTCGGTCGGCACCATTGTCGAATCACAAGGGCAGGCTTTTACCCGGTATTTCCGCACGTTCGCCAGCGCGATGAGGGCGCACAGCAAGGGTAGACCCGTGGCGAAAGTGAGCGCCAGCAAGGCAAGGCCAATCGTAATCCCTGGAATTCCGGAGAGCATCCGGCAGGATTTCTCCCTGATTTTTTGAAAAAATCAAGATTGTTTTACTTTATTGATAAACTTCTTTTATTGAGTCGTTGACCATCACCCTGCATCCACGCCGATGGATGGCGGGTGGTCCGGCCGTGGAATGGCCTGAGTCCAGCCGAAGCGACCCGGACTTTTGGGAAAGTCCGGGCCGGGTGAATTCGGATTTCCGAGCGGCGCGGGATCAGCGGCCGAGCTCGCTGGCGGTCCACGGAGTCTTGCGGTCCTTCATCTGGGCGCGGACTTCCTTGACCTGCGCCGGCGTCACGGCTGAAGCATCATTCGACCAGCTCTGGCGGACGTAGGTAAGGACGTCGGAGATCTTCTGGTCGTCGAGATCCACATGGGGCGGCATCACGGCGTTGTAGTCTTTCCCCGAAACCTTGACCGGACCCTGGAGTCCGCCGATGACAATGCGGATCGGCAAGGTCGGGTCGCCGGTGAGCCAGTCGGAGCCGTCGAGCGGCGGGAACGCGTTCTCGAGGCCGACCCCGGTCGGCTGGTGGCAGGCGACGCAGGTCAGGCTGTAAACCGCCAGGCCTCGCTCGTGGACAGCCGGGTCGGCCTTGAGCTTCTTTTCTTCCGGCGGGGCGACCGGCGCAGGGTTGGCGCGCGCGGCGAGGGCGGCGATCATGCCCTTGGCCCCGCTGCCGCCGGCGACTTCGGCCAGCGAGACATCGTCGAAGAGTACGGTGCCGGTGGCGCCGCCGTAGCCGCCGAAGAGGCAGTGGATGAGGAGTTCGCTGCGGTCGCCCGAATCGAACTCCGCGGAGACCTGGGTCCAGTCGGTGTTGCCTTTCACGCTGTTGGTGCGCTCGCCGCCGTGGACGTTGAGCAGGGCACCGGGGCCGTTGCCGGTGGGCTTGTGGTCGATGGCCTTGATCCAGGCGGAGAGGCGGTAGCGGGTGCCGCGCTTGACCGGGACGGTGACGGCCGCGCCGCTGTCGGTGGGGCGGGCGGAGGAGATCGAGAGGCAGGGCGTGCCGTCGCGGCCTTGCGGGGAGCTGGCGAGCTTCACTTCGCCCGGGCCGGCGCCGCCGTAAGTGCGGAGGTCGGTCCAGCCGGCCGGCTTGCCATCCGCGGCTTCGGCGAAGGACGGGTTCGGCAGGAGGTTCGGCATCGCCCGGACGGTCGATTCACCGCTGAAACCGGCGGCGGCCGCGGCGGCGGTGACGCTGGCGGCATGGCGGTTGGCGGCGATCTGCCAGGCGTCCTTGAGGGTGACTTCGCCGGTGATGCGGGCTTCCTCGGTGGTGATCAGGGTGAACAGGGCCTTGCCGACTTCCGCGTCGTCGGGGAGGCGGGACAGCGAGACGAGGGTTTCGGCCAGTTCGCGGCCGCCGGAGATCTTCAATTTCCCGGCGGTGACGACGCTGCCTTTCAACTGCTGCGGGGTGGCGACGGCGATGCCGGCGCGTTGGACGGCGCGGACCTCGGAAGCGATGGCGGTGGCGACCGTGGCATCGTCGAGGGCGCCGAGCCCGGCGAGAGCGTGGACGGCATGGGCCCCGCCGCGTTTGCCGGAGCCGACCATGGCGGTGAGCTTGGAGGCGAGGGCCTGGTTGCCGCTTTCGACGATCAGACGCTGGGCGTGGAGGCGCCAGAGGAGGTTCGGATGGTCGAGGCCCGCGATCAGGGTGTCCGGCTTGGCGGGATTGAGGCCCGGGTTCGGATCGTCGCTGGTGCCCTTCGGGTAAACCCGGTAAACGCGGCCGTGATGCTTGTCGCGGAGCGGGGTTTCGTAGGCGTTGCCCCTGCCGTTGCGGGCGTCGAGGCCGGAGCCCGCCTTGTTCGGGGTCGGGTTGTGCTGGATGATCAGGTTGTACCAATCGCAAATCCAGACCGCGCCGTCGGGTCCGGTTTCGGCGCAGACCGGGCCCGACCAGGCGTCGGCGCTGTTGTAGAGGTTGTTGAAGTGCTGGACGGACTTGTAGCCGGCACTGTGGCGGCTGACCTCGAAGATGCCGACCAGCTTGCCGGTGCCTTCCGTGACGAACGCGGTCTTCTCGCGCCACGGGGCGGGGAAGCGCTCGGCGGTGTAGAAGGCGTGTCCGGCACCGGCGGTGTAGCGTTCGAACTGGTCGACCTGGCGGATGTCGGCGGAGCTGGGGTTGTAGATCGGGTTGTCATCGGCGCGCGGGGTGCGCGGTGCCTGCATTCCGGCCGAAGCGTAGGCGGACTGCGACGCGGTGAGGTAGAACGACGGGTTGCCGTTGGCGGTGGAGCCCATGATGTCGAAGTCCGAGGTGAAGCCGAGGCCCCAGGTGTTGTTGGTGCTGTTCTGGAGGAACTCGAGGGCCGAGGCGTCGGGCTTGAAGCGGAAGACGCCGGTTGAGAACTGGTGTTCCTTGCCGCCGACCGTGCCCTTGAAACCCGAGTAGCCGACGGTGGCGTAGATCCAGTTGTCGTGGCCGTAGCGGAGGTTGGACACGCCGGCGTGGGTGTCGCCCATGTTGAAGCCGCTGAACAGCACCTGGCGGACGTCTGCCTTGTCGTCGCCATTGGTGTCCTTGAGGAAGAGCATCTCGGTGCCGTTGGTGCAGATCACGCCGCCGTTGGCGAAGACCAGCGAGGTGGGGATGGAGAGCTTGTCGGCGAAGGTGGTGAACTTGTCGGCGCGCCCGTCCTTGTTGGTGTCGTCGCAGATGATGATCTTGTCGTTCCCGGTGTTGTTGGCGTGGAGTTCGTTCGGGTAGTCGGTGGTCTGGATGACGAAAGCACGGCCCTTGTGGTCCCAGTTGACGAAGATCGGGTTCACGATGTCGGGCTCGGAGGCGAAGAGCGAGAGTTCGAAGCCGGCCGGAACCTGGGCGAGTTTCATCGAGTCTTCGGGCGACAGCGGCTTCTGGGCCTTGGTGATCAGTTCGCGCTTCAGGTAGCCGGGCAGTTCGACCTTTTCCTGCTCCAGCTTCGGCAGCTTGAGGTTCTGGAGCTGCTTGTATTTGTCGGGTCCGACGCTCCAGAAGACGGCTTGCTTGATCAAGTCGTGGAATTCGGGGAGGTCCCACACGCGGTGGTCGTGGCCGGCGGCGGTGTAAAAAACACGGCCTTTGCCTTGCTCGCGGACCCAAGTCCAGGGCTCGGCATCGCGCTTTTCGAGAATCACGCGGTCGTCGCCGTGGTTGTCATGGACGTAGGTCTCGTCCCAGGCCTTGAACCCGCCGTAGCTGCGCATGATCGGGTGGCTTTTGTTGACGTTGGTGACCTGGAAGACGCCCGTCTGGTGGCTCTTGAAGCGGCCGCCGACGAGCTTGATGAACTCCGGCGAGCCGCCGTAGCAGGCCGACGCGCAGTGGATCGGCAGGAAGCCGCCGCCGCCTTCGACGTAGTCGGTGAGGGCTTTGAGCTGGTCCTGCGGGAGCGGGCCGTTCTGTTCCCAGTTCCCGTACATCAGCAGTGCGTCGTATTTCGCCAGCGTGGCCGGATTGAACGCTTCGGCGGGGTCCTGGGTGTAAGTGAAGTCGATCCCTTCGGTGCCGAGGTTCCGCTTGATCACGCGGTAGCGCGTCACCGGGTCGTGACCCGGGTGGGCCGCGGTGGGGGCGCCGAGGAACAGGACTTCGAGCCGCCTGGCCTCGGGCTTGGGCGTGATCAGGGGTTTGGCGAGAAGCGCGCCGAGGGCGGCGAGCGGCAGGATGAGGGTGAGTCGGAGCGCTTGCATGGACTTGGGTAAGAGACAGGGACGTGGACCGCAGCCAACGTGGGGCGAACGGCCGGGATTTCAAGGTGACGCATAAACGGCGAGAGAGCTTGTAGGATTGCGGGAGAGACTTGTATGTTTTTGCCAATGGACACGCCGGATGACCGACGCCGTTGGATGGAGGAGCTTCCTTCGGGGCAGTTCCGCCACCTTTTCGATCACCTGTCGGGAACCTTGTTTTTTGCCAAGGACCGGAAAGGGCGCTTGATGGCAGGGAATCCGGCTTTCGTGAAACGCTGCGGTTTCGCCCGGGAAGAGCAGATCATCGGCCTCACCGACCAGCAGATCTTCCCGCCGCGGCTGGCCGAGAAGTATCACCGCGATGATGAAAGGGTGATCGCCACCCGCCAGCCGATGCTGGGACTCATCGAGCTGTTCCCCAACTCCCAAGGGCGGCCGGAATGGTTCATCACCGACAAGTTGCCACTCTTCGACAAGGACGGCGCGGTGACCGGTTTGTGCGGGACGGTTCGCAGCTACGAGGAACAGCGCGCGGCGATCCAGCCGTACCTCGAACTCGCCGGGGTGGCGGAGCACCTCAAGGCGAACTTCCGCGAGCGGCTGGAGGTGTCCGAGCTGGCGGAGATCGCCGGGCTGTCGGTGCGGCAGTTCGAGCGGAAATTCCGCAAAACCTTCCAGACCACGCCCCGCAGCTACCTGATGCGGATGCGGGTGATCAAGGCCTGCGAACTGCTCTCGGGGTCGAACCTGCCGATCACCGAGGTCGCCCTGGAATCCGGTTTCTACGACCACAGCGATTTCTCCCGCCAGTTCCGCAAGCACATGGGGCAGGCGCCCACGGCCTATCGCCGGGAAAAACGCGGCAACGGGGTGAAGACGGGCTTGCGCTGAGATCTGGAAATCCGGTGGCGGCGGCGGGAATTCCCGCTTAGATGGCGGGGATGAAATTCTCCGTCCTCTTTGCCGCCGGTCTGCCGCTGGTCGCGCCGCTTTCGCTGTCCGCCGCCGTGAAATCCGGCCATGCCGAGGCCGAATTGATCGCGGGTGTGTCCTCCTACCAGCCCGGCAAGAGCTTTCCCGTGGCCGTCCGTCTCACCGTCGATCCCGGCTGGCACACCTACTGGATCAACCCGGGCATCGGCGGCATGCCGGTCAAGGCGACCTGGACCCTGCCGGACGGCTGGAAGGCCGGGGAACTCCAGCAGCCGGTGCCGAAGCGCTTCATGACCGGTGATCTGCCCGGCTTCGGCTACGAGGGCGAGACGGTGTTCCTCGTCGATCTCACCCCGCCGCCCGGCGCGACGGGCGAGGCGGAGTGCAAGGTGAAGCTGGCTTGGCTGACCTGCGACGACAGCGCCTGCGTGCCGGGGGATGCGGAGCTTTCGGTGAAGCTGGAGGCGGGGGATGGAGAGCCGGGGAAAGATTCGGAGCTTTTCAAAGCTGCGGGAGAAAAGATTCCGGCCGAAAAAGAGCTGGGCTTCATGGTTCGCGAAAACGGAGATCAGCTGACTTTGTTTTTTATCGATGCCGGTGAGATAGACCTGTCCAACGTGTCCGCCTTTCCCGCGACCCCCGACGTTGTCGATCCCGCCGATCCGATCAAGATCGGCAAGACACGCGATGCGTGGATGGCCTACGCTAAAAAAAGTGAATACACCGAAGGTCCCGTGACTCAATTGGACATCGTCCTATCAGGCGGGAAGCTCAAGCAGCCGCTCCTCCTCTCATGGCGCGCGGAGAAGTGAGCGAGCAATTTCCATTGGACAGCCCGCCGCTCCTCGACAGGATCAAACTTCAACCCCTGCCCATTGAAAACCATGAAGCACAACACATTCCTCGGCGCCGTGCTCGGTGCCATGATCTGCAGCGCCACCGCCTACGCCATCGAGCCGGGCGAAGCCGCCCCCGCCTTCACCGTGAAGAACGTGAAGGGCGAGGAGGTCTCGCTGGCCGACCACAAGGACAAGGTGGTGGTCCTCGAGTGGCTCAACCACGATTGCCCTTATGTGAAGAAGCACTACGGCAGCGGCAACTTGCCGAAGCTCCAGGAAACCTACACCGCCAAGGGCGTGGTGTGGATTTCGATCAACTCCAACGCCGGGGTCAATGCCTCCGACCTCGCCGCGCGCTCGGCGAAGGAAGGCAGCAAGGCCAGCCAGGTGGTGGTCGATCCCGACGGCAAGGTCGGCAAGGCCTATGACGCGAAGACGACGCCGCACATGATCGTCATCGGCAAGGACGGCAAGGTCGCCTACAACGGCGCGATCGATTCGATCAACTCGACCGATGCGGCCGACATCGAGAAAGCTGACAAGCACGTGGTCGCCGCCCTGGATGCCTTGCTATCAGGCAAGACCGTGGAACTCGCCAAGACCAAGCCCTATGGCTGCGGGGTGAAGTATGCGAAGTAACGCCGCGCCGTCTTTTCAGGCCCGCGGGATCCGTCCCGCGGGCTTTTTTTGTTCATGAAGTCGTCGCGGGTTCCTTTCCATTGCCCTCGGCGTCATTCAGTCTGCGCCTCCACTTCATGCCCGACCCCGCCGCGCTCCCCATTTGGAAAATCCACGACGACATCCTGCGCGTGCTGCATGCCGGCAATCGGCTGGTGCTGGTCGCCCCGACGGGCTCGGGCAAGACGACGCAGGTGCCCCAGATGCTGCTCGATGCGGGGATCGCGGGCGACCGGATGATCGTGGTGCTACAACCCCGCCGCGTCGCCGCCCGCACCGTGGCCACCCGCGTCGCCTGGGAACGCCAGGGCAAGCTCGGGGCCGAAGTCGGCTATCAGATCCGCTTCGACGACCACACCAGCACCGGCACCCGCATCTGTTTCGTCACCGAAGGCATCCTGCTGCGCTGGCTGCAGGACGACCGCACGCTGTCGAAGATCGGGGCCGTGGTGTTCGATGAGTTCCACGAGCGGAACCTGCTCAGCGATGTCGCCCTCGCGCTGGTGAAGGATTTGCAGCAGACCCGGCGGCCCGATCTGGCGATGCTGGTGATGTCCGCCACGCTCGATGCAGAGCCGGTCGCCGCGTATCTGGGTCCCTGCCCGATCCTCGTTTCCGAAGGGCAAAGCTATCCCGTGGAGGTTGGCTATCTGGCCCTGCCCGACCCGCGGGCCATCACGGTGCAGGCCGCGGAGGCGGTCGAACGCATCCTCAACGACGGGGCTCCCGGGGACATCCTGGTCTTCATGCCCGGCCGCGGCGAAATCAACGGCACGCTCGATGCCCTGCGCGGCTTGCGAACCGCGGAGCGCGTGGCCTGCATCCCGTTGCACGGCGAACTCGAGCCGCAGGAACAGGACCGCGCCTTCGCGCCGAACGCGCTGCGCAAGGTCATCGTCGCCACCAACGTCGCCGAAACCAGCATCACCATCGACGGCATCCGCCACGTTGTGGACAGCGGCGTCGCCCGGGTGGCGCGCTACGATGCCGAACGCGGGATCGGGACGCTTTTGTTGGAGCCGGTCAGCCGGGCCAGCGCCGACCAGCGTAAGGGCCGTGCCGGCCGCACCGCGCCCGGCACCTGCCATCGCTTGTGGACCGCGATCGGCCACAAGGCCCGCGAGGAGCGCAACACGCCGGAGATCCAGCGCAGCGATCTGGCGGAGGTGGTCCTGCTGCTCCATTCGCTCGGCATCCGGGAAGCCGCCGCGTTCGACTGGCTGGACAAGCCCGACCCGCAGGCCGTCCTGCGGGCCGAGCGGCTGCTGACCCTGCTCGGGGCCTTGCACGATGCCGGACTCACCGACATCGGCCGCCAGATGCTGCGCCTGCCGATGCACCCGCGCTACTCGCGCATGCTGATCGAAGCCAGCCGGCGCGGCTGCGTGCCGGAGGCCGCCTTGTGCGCCGCGCTGGTCAGCGGCCGCGATCTGCTCGCCCGGCTGGATCGCGATGATGCCGGAACCCAGGCCGCGCGCGAGATGTTCGAGACCAGCGGCGACTCCGACTTCATCACGCTGATGCAAGCCTACGAGTTCGCACGGGCGAACCGCTTCAGCTTCGACCTCTGCCGCAGCCACGGCATCAACGCCCAGGTCGCCCGCCAGGTCGAGCAGACCTGCCAGCAGATCCTGCAAGCCGCCCGCCAGCAGCGGCTCTGGGACCGGGACGACCCATCCGCCAGCCCGGCAAAGAGCGACGAGCCCCTGCTGCATTGCCTGATGGCCGGCTTCATCGACCAGCTCGCCCTGCGCCGCGAGCCCGGCAAGCCCGCCTGCGATCTCACCGAACAACGGCAAGGCCAGCTGGTGCGCGAAAGCGTGGTGCAGGACGCCACCTTGTTCGTCGCCGCCAACCTGCGGGAAGCCGCCTCGCGCGGTGCCGTGCCGCTGAACCTGCTCAGCCTCGCCACCGCCGTGAAGCCGGAGTGGATCGCGGAGATGTTTCCGCAGCATCTAACAACTGCCGTCGAGCACCTGTTCGATGCCAGGAACAAGCGGGTCGCCGCGATGAAAACCACGCGCTATCACGACCTCGTCATCGAGCGAAAGGCGCAGCAGCGCGACCTCGATCCGACCGCCAGCGGCCGCTGCCTCGCCGAGGCCCACCGCGCCGGGGCCTTCGAGCTGCCGCTGCTGGATCACCGGCTGAAGCAATTCATCGCCCGCGTGGACCTCGTCCACGCCACCTTGCCCGAACTCGAGTTCGCACCCTTCGATGCGGACGCCATCACCGCCTGCCTCGCCCGCGCCTTCACCGGGCTCGCGCTGGTGAAAGAGGCCCAGGCCGCGCCTCTCACCGCGGCCTTCCACCGGCATCTGGAAAAAGGCCAGATCGCCTGGCTTGACGAGTTGCTGCCGCTCTCCATCCCCTGGCTCGACAAGAGCACCCTGAAACTCTCCTATGTCAACGACACCCCGGAAGCGCAGGTGAAGCTGCAAGAGTGCTTCGGCCTCAAGGAGCACCCGAGCCTCTGCGAAGGCCGCCTCCCGCTGCTCCTCCACCTCTGCACCCCCGACGGCAAACGCCTCGCCAGCACCACCGACTGGCCGCACTTCCTCGCCCGCGAATGGCCGAGGCTGCGCCCGACCGTGGCGAGGAAATTCCCCGGGCATGTGTGGCGGTAGGGGAGGGGCTTTCAGCGAATCCCCGCAGAACCCGAGTGGCAGGGGATGAAGCACCATTTCGCTGAGGCTGAGCCTTGCGGGGGAGCGCTGACTTTAGTCGGCGAGACCTTGCTGGCCGCGTTCTCGCTTGTCGGCTAAAGCCCAATGCCTTCAAGGATTCGGTTCCGGATGATGTGGGAAATGGCCCGCCTTCCCGGGTATCGGGCTCAAGCCAGCGCTCCCTTCAGTATCGTTGCTTCATCCCATGCCCTTCGACGCCGAGCCCGGAGACGGGACCCCGATCGCGATCCCGTGTTGATGGACGCGCCCTCATAGGTAGCATGTTCACCGTTCCGCCCCATGAAACACCCGACCCTCATTTCCAGCTTGCTCCTCATCGCCAGCAATCTCTTGGCCATCGCTGAGGAAAGCGAACCACCCAAGCTCCCCAAGCTCCCCACCGGACAGCAATGGCGCATGGTGTGGAACGATGAGTTTGACGGCAAGGAACTCGATCCGGCGAAGTGGAACGTCCAGGGCGATCACGTGCGCAAGGGCGGCATGTGGCTGAAAAAATGCTCGCGGCTCGATGGCCGGGGGAACCTGCAATTGCTCGCGACGAAGGAAGCCGATGGCACCTTCGGCACCGGCGCGGTGAACACCAAAGGCAAGTTCGAGCACAAGCACGGCCTGTGGGTGGCGCGCATGCAGATGCCGAAACAGCCGGGTTTCTGGTCCGCCTTCTGGCTGATGGGGAATACGGTGGGGAAAGTCGGTGACGAGGGCATGGACGGCACCGAGATCGACGTCATCGAGTATCCCAAGCGCACCGGAGAACTGAACACGGCGGTGCACTGGGACGGCTATGGCAAGGAGCACCAGGTCCGTGGCACGCGACATTTCGATAAGGCCTTCACCGAGGGCTTCCACACCTATGCCGTGCACTGGAATGAAAAGGAATACGTCTTCTACTACGACGGCAAGGAAGTCTGGCGCACCAGCGAAGGCCTGATCTCGCGGGTGCCGCAGTATGTCATTCTATCCAACGAAGTGGGAAGCTGGGCGGGCGATATCAACGAAGCGAAGCTACCGGATCACTGTCTCGTCGACTACGTTCGCGTCTATGACCTGGAGGGTGCCGCACCGCCGGTCGCGGAAGAAAACAAGCCCTCCACCAACGACCCGCTCATCGCCGAAGAACTCCGTGTGCGCGACGGCTTGCCGAATCTTTTTGCCAAGCTCAAAGCAGGCGGCCCCGTGCGCATCGCCTACCTCGGTGGCAGCATCACCGCGGCCGAGGGCTGGCGCGTGAAGACCACCGCCTGGTTCAAGGCGCAGTATCCAAAGGCCGAGATCCTCGAAATCAACGCCGCCATCTCGGGAACGGGTTCCGACTACGGTGCCTGCCGCATCGCCGGCGATGTGTTGGAGAAGAAACCCGACCTGGTTTTCATGGAGCATCGCGTCAATGGCGGTGGCGGCTTCGAGGCGAAGTCGGTGGAAGGGATCGTGCGCCAGATCCGCAAGGCCAGTCCGCACACCGACATCTGCCTGATCTACACGGTCAATGAGGGCATGCTCAAGGACCTGCAGGCTGGCAAGCCCCCGCGTTTTGGCAGCATCATGGAGACCATTTCCAACGCCTATGGGATCCCCTCCATCGACCTCGGCGTGGAAATCGCCAGGCGCGAAAAAGAGCAGACCTTGATCTTCAAAGCCAAGGGTTGGCAAAACGGCAACCTGGTCTTTTCCGAAGATGGCACCCATCCGATCGAAGCCGGCCACGCCATCTATCGCGATACCGTCGTGCGCTCGATGTTCCGGATGATGCCGCACGATCAAGCCAAGGCCCATGCCTTGCCGCAGCCACTGGAGCCCCGGTGCTGGGAAAACGCCACCACCGCCCCCATCCAGAAAGCCACCCTCAGCGCCGGATGGAAACCGATCGATCCCGCGACGGATCCCATCTACCGCGGCACCTCCGGCCGCACCCATCAGATGCTGCGCGGCGGCGTGAAGTGCGATCAAGCGGGCGAAACCATCACCGTCCGATGGAACGGCACCACCCTCGGCCTCAGCGACATCCCCCAAGGCGATGGCATGGAGCTGGAAGTCACCATCGACCAACAGCCCCCCGTCACCCTCAAACGACTGCAAACCGAAAAACAACAACCCTACTCCCGCTTCTTCTACCTCCCCGAACAAGCCCCCGGCGAACACACCGCCGTGATCAAAATCAAAAGCTTGCCCCAGGGCACCTCCTACTACGCCGGCCAGCTCCTCGTCGTCGGCAAGGTCATGCCCTAGTCATCGACCATCTCCCCGGCGGGGGAGGTCGCCGAGGATCGGGAGACGTTCCAGGTTTCCAACTATGGGCCGACCACGACTCTAAGCCGGGCGAAGAGCCTGCCGCCCGGGCCGGCCAGCGACTTCGGAATGGAAACCAACACCGTGCGGAAACCGGCCTCGGGCACGGCGCTGTCGTCGATGGTGACACCGTTCACACCATGGGTGGCGGTGGTCCATCCTCCCAGATTGGTTCCATACAGTGCGGCGATGGTGGTGTTGGCATCCGAGTGAGCGGCATCACGGCGGCGATAGGTGAACACGAGGTGGCCAGGGGCGCTGTTGTTGAACGTGGGAGCCTTGGCCGCGTCGTCGCCGCCGGAAGCGGGGTTGCCACCGACCACCCACTCGATACCGGTAGCGAGGCCGCCGCTGTCGAAGTCGAGCGACGCGTTCGGGTCGCCCAGACCGACGAAGGTTCCGGCCCAGTTGCCATAAGGAGTGCCCACTACCTCTGCCGCCAGGAACTCCGCCGCAATGGTGTTGGTCCCGATCAGATTCCCACCGGTAAATGTGGGAATGAGCAAGCCGGGAGAACTCACCGGCATGCGCCCCGTGACATGGCCATTCCAACTGGAGCCCTGGTTCAGCGCGCTCGTTTCGATGAGCGGACTGGTCGTATCGACGCTCGCTGTATTGGCCGAGTTGCCGTCGCCACCCATCCCGTGCGAGGCGAGCACGATCGATCCGGCTGCCGACCCGATGAGGGTAACGCTTTTCGAAGCCGGTCCCGAAACCGCCGTGGAACCCACTCCGGGAGCGGTGCCGGAGAGTTTGAACGCCGTGATCACCGCGCGGCTTGTGACGGTGGCGCTGATCAGGCCGGTGGATGAGGCGGGTTTGTCAAGATACCAGATATCATGCCACAGTTGGTCGGTGGAACTGGTGGTCGGATTGGCACCGGTGCCCGGCACGGCATTGCGCTCCACGGCTCTTATCAGCGGGGTGCCGTCATAAGTGACAGCCGTGCAATCGCCGACCCCTCCCGGATTGCCGTGTTCACCGGTGAGGATCACCACGAGCTTGTCCGCCCCGGCGGCATTGAAGGTGAGGGTGTGAGGCGCTGTGGTTGCGTTCGATGTCGTGGATCCGGCAACGACAATGCTTCCTCTCGAGACCGGAGACACGAAATTCAGGATGGTGTCGTCATTGACCGGCACAGTGGCGGAATTGCCCATCACGTCGGCAACCGTACCGGAAAGCCGGAGCCGGAGGGTGCCCGTGGAAGTGGGCGTCACGTTGAACGAGTAAACGGCCGGGTTGGTCCCGGAAGAAATCCTCGTCACCGCTCCGACTGTGATCGAGGCCGTGCCCGCGTTGGTGAAGTCGGCATTCGTCACCGTCGCATTGTCCATGAAGTATTTGTTGAATGTCACCGTGAAGGGGATCGTCGGCAGTCCGTAGATCGGGGTAGCCGCCGGCGGGCTGTTGATCGAGACCACCTGTGGAGGAACGGTGTCCGCGTTGACGGTGATGAGGGTGTCATCGGAAATCGGAGATGACGTTTCGAGGGCGTTGCCCAGGTAATCCTGGATCACCGCGCCGGCCTTGACTCCCAACTGGAGCGTTCCGGCCGCACCGGGGAAGGCGGGAGTCACCGTCACGTAGGCCTTGGTGCCCGATACGGTCACAGTGTTGAATGTGATCGGCGAGGTGCCGCCGTTTTCGAAGTCGTCAGCAGTGATCGTCGCGGGATCGACGACCTTGTTGAAACTCACCGTGTAAACCAGCGTGTCGGATTCGAGAACCGGTCCCCCGGATCTGTTGTCGACAAAGCCGCCGGGCGCGAGGGTCAAGGGGTCGGTGTTGGCGGGAACCACGCTTGCGTAATTCGCGCCGAAGCGGATCTCATCGAAATACGACGGTGTGCTGTCGTTCTTGTGGGCGTGGGAAATGACTCCGAAGGACGACTGGTCGAGCGCCGCGCTGCGGGTGGCCACAACCGGTCCCAAGGCCAGGTTCTTGTTAGGGAAATACAGGTTGATCGTGTCGGCTGCGGTGCCGTCCGCTCCCCAGATGATCTCACCGACCACAAGGTAGGTGGTCGAGCCGGTGACGGGTTCGGAGTCGGTGGCCGTCGTTCCGGTGGTGTTTCTTGCCGCCGTGCCTGCCGACCAGGTGGTGGCCCGGAGCGCACCGTTCTTGATCGTCAAACCGATGGCGTTGCCCGGACTGGTCATGGGAATGTTGTTGCCTCCATCCAGCGCGGCGGTGCCAAGGGCGAAACCGGCATCGGGGTTGCCGGAAACGGACGGTGTCGTGGTGTAGAGCATGCTGAACCAGAGCGTCTTCCCGGGTTCCAAGAGGCCCGAGGAGGTGAGGGTGGTGCCCGTGGAGATGAAGGCGTTTCCACCGGTCCCGCCAGTCGTCGCGCGAACCTGGTTGCCGGAGTATTTCAGGGCTCCCCACGGGATACTGCCGGAATCCACGGCCCAGGAGCTTTGGGCCGTCCAGTTGCCGGACAATCCCAAACCTGAAGTGTTTGTGCCAAGGATGGGATCGGAATCGGCGAACGGTTCGTAAATCACCATCGTGCCGCCGAGATTGACCGTCCCTTCGACCGTTGAGATTTTACCGGCGGTATCCGTGACCCGCAACTTGATGGTGTTGGCACCTTCCGCCATGCCATAACCGGCGAGGGTGGCATAGGGGATCGAGGTGGGGGTGGCCCCGGTGATGGATACGCCGAAGCCGCCGTCGTCGTTGAGATCCCACTCGTAGGCGGTGATGGATTGTCCGATGGAGGGAATCGAGCCGCTGCCGTCAAGGGACAACGCACCGCCATAGAGCACGGTATTGGGTCCACCGGGAACGGCCAGCGGATCGATGGCCACGAATTGGGTGGTTGCGAAGGCGGTGGGAGTGAACAAAGCCGTTTCATTCCGGCCTGGCGACTTGTCGCGCACCTTGACCTGATAGCCATAGGTGGTCGAGTGAGTGAGCCCGGTGTCGGTGTAGCTCGGGCTGTCCTGCCAGCCGCTGTCGTGCCCCCCGCCCGAGGTGCAGGCGAAGTAGTACTCCACGCCCGACGGATCAGTGGCGGTCATCGCGGTCATGGTGATGGAGAATCCGCCGACGGGTGCCGGGGCACTCGCCCAGATCGCCGGATTCAGATAGGGCGGAATCACATCCTGTCCGCCCGAATTGATGAGAGTCACCGACACGGTCTCATCGTCTTCGGTGAGGCCGCGCGAGTCGGACATGGTGACCCGGAACTGATAGGTTCCCGGAGTGCCACCGAACACCAATGTGCTTGCCGTGGCGCCGGTGCCATTCGGCGTGAAGGTCACCGCGCCGGGACCCGAGAGCTTCGTCCAGGTGAAGATGCTGTCGCCCTCGGCAAGATCGGTCGCCGTCACGCGCAAGGTGGTCGTGTTGGTGGTGGTGTCGACATTCGGATGATCGGCGGTGGCCGAAGCGATGCTCTTGAACGAGAGCGGCGGCGGCGGGTTGGTGGCCGCATTGATGGCATTGAGCAGCGCTTGCGCCTCCTCCACCGTGCCGCCTGTCAGATAACGCTGGGCAAAGGCCTCCACATCCGGATCAGGCGTCACCAGGGTCGAGGAGCCACCATACACCACCAGTGAGCTCAGCAGGTTCTCATGGAAACCACCCCAACCGTTCGAGCCGTCGATCGCCCGCATCGCGGCGGGGACGGCATCCGCCACCAAGCTTCTCCCCAGGGCCTTCAGCGCCTCGTTCCGAACGTCCAGGCTGAACATCCGGTCCGCGTCCGAGCCGAGGGCAACCAAGTCCACCAGCTCGGGTGCCATCAGGTTGACCTCGGTCGAAGTGAGCACCTTGTAGAGGTTGGTGACTCTGCCACGCGCGGCTCCGCTCGGATGCCGCGAGGCCACTTTCAGGGCGTCGAAAAACAACTGGCTTCCGACCTGGGAAATGAGGGTGTCCATTTCGGCCCGGTTGTTGGCGAAGGCGCCACTCCCGAAGATGGTGCTGATCAAGGCCGCCTGGTCGAACTGCAGGGGGTCGGCGGGATCGACGGGAAATGCCGGCCTGGCACGGTTCACGAGTGTCGTCATCATGGTCGCCCGGTAGGGCACCTTGAATGAACTGCTGAACAGTTGGAGTGCCTTCGCCGACAAGGTCCGCACATAGCCGTCATTGTCGTTCAGCAATGAAACCAGTTGGGCGGTAAACCCGGTGTCGTTCATCTCCCCGAGGGCCTGGATCGCCCCGTAGCGGGAATTCCCGATCACATCCAATGCCTTGGCCCGGATCTCGCCGCGGGTGGTGGTGTCGATGGTCCGGTCCCCGAGTTCCACCGCCGCCAGCCGACGGATCTTTGCCGACCAGTTTGCCAGATCACCCACCAACTGCGCGGTCGTGCGGGCGGTCGCAACGTAATCCTCGACGTCCAGGGAGTCGCTGATCTGCCCCGCGCTGAGGGCCAGCGCGCCGGTGCTGTCACGCCCGGTGATGTGGAGACTCTTCAAGGGCAGTGCGTAGGTGAGCAGCATCGCGGTGCTCATGCGATAATCGTAATACTCGCTTCCATTCGGAGCCCGGTTCTCGCTGTAGGAATCATACTTGAAGCCGCCGTTCCAGCGGCGATGCAGGTCCAGCATCCAGCTGATTTTCTTGAAATACTCCTGTACCGCCGCCGGGCCGCCCCTCTGCACTCCCATCGGAGCCCAGAGGTAGTTGAAGAAGGCCCCGGTGTGTCCCAGATCCCGGTCGGTGTCTCCGGAGGCCAGCGCCATCTTCACGAAGAACTCGGCCTGGTTTTCGTAAACCGGATCGTTGTCCAGGAGGATGGCGGCCAAGCCGCTCTTGCCGTTGTTCTCGTGGCGCGGATCGTAGGCCTCATGCTCGCCATAGGGAATGGCCCCTCGCTTGTCATACGAGGCGTAGAACATCTTCGCCCGATCGATCATGTCATTCACCACGGGATCATTGACCCCGCAGCGCTTCGCCAGTTGCACGCCGAGCAGACACGGCATGCCGATCGAGTTGACCACTCCGTATCCGGTGTTGACGGGGCGGAAGCTCCCCGATGGGTCATACCCCCCCTGTCGGAGCGAGTGGCCCATCGTCCCGTAGTGACTGGCTCCCTTGGCAAGGTTGATGGCCAGGGCTTCGATGGTTGGAAACACCTGCGCGTCTCCGGTGATGAGATAATACTCGCCCAAAAGGATCAGTTCGTGAACCCGGCCCCACGGAGCCGAGTAAGCGGTGGACGCCGTGTAGTTCCGCAAGGCATTCAGATCGGACGTGCTCTTGATCAGGGCCCGCGCCTCGGTCTGGGCTTTTTGCAGCTAGAGCGTCCGGTCAGGGGCCGGGAAAAAGCTGTCCTGCGCCGCAAGAAGACTCAACACCCCCATGCGAGACCTTCCGGAAGTCTCGCTGTTGTAGTAATAGCTCATCCCTTCCCTGAGGATCTTCTCCGACTTCGGGCAGCTGTAGGGCGCGGTGGCGGAGTAGGCCCCCATGGTGCGCAGGGTGAGGGTGACCACGGACTGCGTTCCCGCGCGCCAACGGATTAGTTTCAGGTGGGCCGGGGTCTGCGCCTCCGCGTCGGCGATCGCGGCAGCCAGACCTCTCCGCGCATCGATGGAGAACAAGACCGGCGCGGCAGCCGTGCCACTCGCACCCAGAATCAGGTCGTTCGGCAGGAAGGTCCCGGCCGCGGGTGATCCGGCATCGACCTCCCGCACCTGAATCTGCCGGCTCTCGACGGATCCATTGGTCCCTCCGCCTGCGGTGTCGTAGTAGACCCAGCCTCTCATGCCGGTCGGCCCCAGGTTCCAAGTCGTTGTCAGGGTGCTAGGAATCGTGCCCCCGGCCGTCAGATCCGGCGCCGCGGCCGACACCGGGGCATTGCCGAGAAGGATGGCGATGAGAAGTCCAATGGGTCCGTACGGGCGGTTGCTTTTCATGCTCATGGGGGCTGGGTATTCTGGGTGCAGGCTCCGGCTGTCGACATCCCGCCATCGGCTGATGGCAACGGTGGGGGTCCTCAGGTGGCGATCTGGGCTTGTGGGAGTAAGCATCAACTGCCGGCCGGAACGCAAGCCGCAAGCCCGGCTGGAAACAGCCTTTGAGTCGCGAAGCACTCTTCCCCTTGGGTCCTATCGCCCGAGGATGATCGATGAGGGAACGGCGCGCCCCGGGTGCGATCACCACCCTGAGGTGGGCCTGCTTCACAGGGTCTCAAGGAGCACCCAGCCTCCGCGAAGGCGGGCTCCCGCTGCTCCTCCACCTCTGCACCCCCGACGGCAAACGCCTCGCCAGCACCCCCGACTGGCCCCACTTCCTCGCCCGCGAATGGCCGCGGCACCGCCCGACGGTGGCGAGGAAATTCCCCGGGCATGGCTGGCGGTAGGGAAGTGATCCGTTGAGGCTCATGGCTTGCCCCCCTTCTCGGGCAGTTGCTTGAGCATGCGGTCAAAGTCCGATTCGAACAGCCGGTCCTGCACGATTCGGTATTTCTCGAACTCGCTCTCGGCATGGGCCTTCGCCAGTTCCGCCGTGACTTTGCCCGCATCCTGGAGGATCTCCCGATCCCAGAGTTGGAGAAAGCCGCTCAAGCGCTTCTCCCAATCCTCCATGGTCATGGGGATCTTTCGCATCGCCTGCATCTCGGCCATGTCGAGGTAGGCGGAGACAATGCGCTGCATCTGCCCCATTTCGGAGTCCGAGAGGTAGTTCTTGGCGATGGATACGTCGTAGCGATGGATCTTCCCCCCGGGGGCGCTCTCCCAAGTGGTCAATCCCATGTTCTCCCGCTCGTGGTTTGCGCGGTCCACGATCACCTCCGCCGCCGTCTGGCCGTGCACCGCGAAGTGCATCTTGTTCTGGACTGCCGCGAAAAACCGCTTCGTGGCAGTAGCGGACGGGTCGTAATCCAGCGCGGTGGCGTAAATATCCGTGATCTTCTGGTAGAACTTCCGCTCGGAAAGCCGGATTTCCCGCACCTTCTCGAGCTGCCGCTCGAAGAACTCGTCCGTCAGGGTGCCACCGTGCTTGAGGCGCTCCGCATCCATCGTCCAGCCCTGGATCGTGTAGTCCTTCACGATCTGGTTGGCCCACTTGCGGAATTGGACGGCGCGCTCGTTCTCGATCTTGAAACCCACGGCGATGATCGCCTGCAGGCTGTAGTGTTCCACGGATCGCTCAACCTGGCGGCAGCCTTCCGTTTGAACGATTAAGTATTTCTTAATAGTTGCCTCCGGATCCAACTCGTTGTCGCTGAACAGGCGCTTCAGGTGCTGGTTGATGGCGGGGACGGAGACATTGTAAAGCGCCGCCATCATTTTCTGCGTGAGCCAGACGTTCTCATCCTCGTAGCGCATTTCGACGCTGGCCTCTGATTCGCCGCTTGCCGCCACAAAGGTCAGGTATTCCGCCGCCGAGGAGCGGACGAGGGAGACTCCTGCCTTCTTCTTGGCGCGGCCGCCGGGTGTTGGCTTCCTTTTGCTCATATCTTCGTCAGCTTTGGTTTCGTCGGCTTCGGCAGATTCTTCGCCTCCCGCTTGCCCTCGGTTCGAACGATTCGGAATTTCCGGATAGTTGCCTCCCGACGCAATTCGCCCTCGTCGAAGATGTTCACCAAGTGCTCGTTGATCGTCCGCACATCCTTCTCGAAAAGCTCGGCAATGAGCGCCTGCGTTAGCCACAGGGTCTCGTTCTCAAACCGGCACTGGATGCGCGTCCGGCCATCCTCCGTCTGGTAGAGGATGATTTCGGAATGGGGGAAGGCGTCGTCACTCATCGGGCGGCGGAGTCTGGACCTGGTCACCCGCCAAAAGCAAGCCGGGAACTGTTCAAATTCACACCCGAACCGCGCGTTCGGTAGTGGCGGGCAAGGAGGCCGACAGCACCTCGTGTAGCTCCCGCGCCCGGATCGTCCCGGACGGGGAGTTCAGGCCATGCAGACTAGGATGCTCCGTCCCCTAGATGCAACTCCCCGAACGCCTGATGATGCGGAACGGCGAGCGGCAGGATCTCGAACCCGACATGCGTTTCCTCACGGATCAGGCGATCGACCTTCTCGCACTTCTCGTCTCCCGTGAGGTAGTAGGTGATGGCCGGATCGACGTCCGCTTGCGCGAACATCTTGGTGTCGTTCGGGATGATCACCCGCTGCATCGGATCGGCCGGCAATTGGTTTCGTTTGGAAAAAGCGATCCGCGCGAACTCGCTGGGCGTGGTCGATGTTGAACGGAAGGACCCGCAGGTAGCGCATCGGGAGATTTGCGATCACGTCCCGGACGGAGTATTCGGCCAGGGCGATGGTCGAGACGTAGAGCGGCGTCTGCGCCGCCATCAGGTATTTGAGGTAACCCCGTGCGTTGCCATGCAAAGCCTCCTTTGGCCGGTTGAGGGACACCAAAAACGAAGTGTCGCAGAGGACTCCCGCGGTCGGCCTTGATTTAGGCATGCGCACCTCCCCGGATCTCATCCAGCCATTCGTTCACCGGGGGCGCGTCTTCCCACGCCGGAGCAGCTTTCTCAATCAGGCGGTCGAGGTAGGCGTCCGAGTAGTCCGGGTCGTGGTCGAAAAGCTCCACGAATCTCAGGGAGTTCCGGTCCATCTCGAAGGTCAGCAGGTTCTGCTTCCCGGTGACCCGCACGCCGAATTTCTTGTAGAGCAGGTTCTGGTCGGTGCTCCGCAGGTAGTCCTTGTCGGTGGCGATCCGCAGCGTCCCGAACTCCTCGGTGTCGAGGTGGACGTTCGCGCTGCTCTTGCCGCCCGCGTTGGTCAGCTCGCCGTAAAGGTAGAACTCGGCGTCCACCCACAGTTTCTCATTGCGAACGTAGTGGGTCGTCCGGTCGATCCGCAGATGGCTGTCGTTCGCCGTAATGGTCACAACGAAATCCTTGGCCACCGCCAGCTTCTGGAGGCTCTCAACGGCTGCCGCGCTCCGCTCGTGGAGGAAATCGATCTGCTGCTGCGAAGAGATCTGCGTCAGCACCGCGCCAAAGCCGATCACCGTCTGCATCAGCGTCCGGAACTTGTGCCGGACCGAACCTTCCACAATCTGGTAGCTGACTCGGGGTCGCTGCGCCCGCTTCTCCGTGGGAAAGAGCAGCCCGGAAACCTGTTCCAGCACCTCGCGAATTTCGTCAATGTCGACCAGTTCGGGCGTGAGCTTTTGCGCCCCGACCGAGCCTTCAATCCTGATCTCAATGTCGCCGAGGGCATCCATCCGGCCTGACCATGGCGGTTTCAGGCCGGGATTTCAACGGGCAAGTTCCTGACCGATCTCCAGCACCCGCACCGTCAGCCCGTAAGTGGAGGGCAAGGCGGACAGCACCTCGTGCCGCTCCCGCGCCCGGATCGTCCCCGACGGGGAATCCAGGCCAAGCAGGCGCAGGCGGTCGTGGCGGGAGTTCATGGGGATGGGGAACCTACGGAATCCAACGCGCTCCGCCCATGTGGATCTGATTGGGCGAGCGGGAGGCCGCGGTCGGCGGATGAGGGATGTGACGCTGCGGGAACCGACCCCAGTCAGACCCCAAGCGCTGCTCGTCTCCGAGGACGAATTGCCGGCCTTTTCAAGATCGGAAGGGGGCCGCTTGTGTTTTTTTGCACAACAAGCGCAGGAATGCGGGGGCAGCGCCGTAAGCCTGCCTCTTTCGACCCACGCCACGCATCCTCATGAAGCCCATCCTCATCGCCGCGCTGGTTTGCCTTGTCCCGCCCCTGCACGCGCAATCCAAGCCGAACGTGCTCATCATCGTCGCGGACGATCTCGGCTACAACGACGTCGGCTTCCAGGGCTGCAAGGACATCGCCACGCCGCACCTCGACAAGCTCGCCGCACGGGGCGTGCGCTGCACGAACGGCTACGTCAACCATCCGTTCTGCAGCCCCACGCGGGCTGCGTTGATAACCGGCCGCTACCAGCAGCGCTTCGGCCACGAGACCAATCCCGAGTGGCTGCCGGAAAGCAAGCGGGACGGGATGCCGGTGTCCGAGAGCACGCTGGCCGATGCCTTGCGGAAGCAGGGCTACAAGACCGGCCTGGTCGGCAAGTGGCACCTCGGGGCCCATCCGCAGTTCCATCCGTTGAAACGCGGCTTCGACGAATGCTTCGCGGCGCTTGGGGGCGGCCATCAGTATTTCCCCGCCGCACACAACAAGCAGGAATACCGCCTGCCGCTGGACCGGAACGGACTCCCGGAGCCGCAGAAGGCCTATCTCACCGATCAATTCGGCGACGAAGCCTGCGCCTTCGCCGAACGACACGAGGGTTCGCCGTGGTTCCTTTATCTCGCCTTCAATGCGCCCCACACCCCCTTGCAAGCCCCGCCCGATGAATTCGCGAAGCTCGGCAGCATCGCCAACCGGCAGCGCCGCAACTACGCAGCGATGATCCAGGTGATGGACGCCAACATCGGCAAGCTCCTCGCGAAGCTGGACAGCACCGGGCAACGCGACAACACGATCATCTTCTTCGTCAGCGACAACGGCGGCCCGCTCAACGGCGGCAAGGACGAGAGCTGGACCGACAACACCCCGCTGCGCGGCGGCAAGGGCGACTTTTACGAAGGCGGCACCCGCGTGCCGTTCCTCGTCAGTTGGCCCGCGAGGCTGAAACCCGGAACTTTTGATCAACCGGTCATCGCCCTGGATTTCTTCGCAACCGCCATCGCGCAAGCAGGTGGAACCCCGAACGCGGATCGACCGCCGGACGGCACCAACCTCATCCCTCATCTGACCGGCGAATCCGCCGCCCCGCCGCACGAGACGCTTTTCTGGCGCGGCGAAGGCCCCGGCGGCAAGTATGCCGTGCGCCAGGGAAACTGGAAGCTGGTCCGCCTCGGCAAGAAGCCTGCGGAGCTCTATGACCTGGGCAACGATGTCGGCGAGACCAGGAACCTCGCCGGAGAGAGGCCCGAGATCGTCGCGAAGCTCGTCGCCGCCATCGCGACGTGGGAAAAGGGGACCGTCGCGCCCGTCTTCGAGCCCCCGCTCTACCAACGGAAGAAGATGGCCAAGGAGAGGAAAGTGGAGGAACCGTGAGAAAGTGAGGTGGCGAGTGTCACCGATCACTTCAAAATGCACCACCTGTGATCACTTCAAAGTGCACCACCCCGGACGGGTGTTTTCTGATGGATTGAGGGCGTGGTTGGCAAGGAGGGATTGCGTCGTGCGGCGAGGTCA
>Ga0247843_1002292_pt1 | contig 35489 bp, 33 predicted proteins | sample LaCruzMarch2017__FD_192420 | JGI IMG/M metagenome (GOLD analysis project Ga0247843, IMG submission 192420) | Freshwater microbial communities from meromictic Lake La Cruz, Castile-La Mancha, Spain - LaCruzMarch2017_8m | ecosystem: Environmental > Aquatic > Freshwater > Lake | place: Spain... | reverse complement strand
AAAGGGCCCAAAATAATGCCCTTTTTCAGGCTTATTTTTCAGACGAATCGCTTTCATTCGAGGATAAGGATGACCTTGTTGAATGTAAATATAGGGAAAAGATTTATCATCGCGCATCAAGATATTATACTTCGGGCGAAGCTGATTAATTAAAGTGCATTCCAATAATAAAGCTTCTTTTTCACTTCGAGTGACTGTGATTTCAATATGATGGATTTGCTCAATCAAGGCTTTGTTTTTTGCGCTTTGTTGTCGACCTGTAAAATAACTACGCACACGATTTTTAAGATTTGTCGCTTTCCCAACATAAATGATCTTCCCTTGCAAATCTAGCATTCGATAGACACCAGGTTCGGCGGTGATATGTTTAAGAATATTTTTGATATGTGCAGAAGTACTCATGAGTCACAAAAGGAATCATCACGACCTTCAATGATGGAATGCTGCAATGCCAAACGGGTTAACTCGACATCATTTTTGACTTCCAACTTGGCAAACATTCGATAGCGATAACAGTTAATTGTCTTGGTACTTAAATAGAGTCGTTTTGAGACTTCAGGGACTGTGAGTCCGCTCGTAATCATTAACATCACTTGCATTTCTCTAGCAGACAATATCGTAAAAGGTGATTCTGCAACGGGCTCTAAACTTTTCATCGCCATTCGTTGCGCCAATTTCGAACTTAAATAACGCTCCCCTCGGTACACTCGACGAATGGCTGTGGTCATCTCATCTAAACTCGATTCTTTGGTTAAATACCCCATCGCTCCAAGTTGTAGCACCTTACTTGGCCAGGGTTCCATTGACAATGAAGATAAGGCAATAATTTTGATGGATTTTACTGAATGTTTTAAACGACGAATGACTTCCCAACCATCCACTCCAGGCATTTTCAAATCCAACAACATAATATCGGGCTGGTGTTTTTTGACACAAAGTAAAGCGTCTTCGCCATTCTCTGCTTCAGCAACGACTTGAATATCCTCTGTTTCCTCTAATAAGCGTCTTATCCCAATACGCACTAATGCATGGTCATCCACAACGAGCACTTTTATCAAATAAATCTCCCCGTTAAACCCAATAATGCCTATAAAAGACACACCGATATTAACAACTCTCCTTGTTTTTGACAATCATTATTCATACTAAATTAACATGTTGTATCTTTACTTTTAACATTGACCGGATTATCTGGTTCATACAAGGGGGGGAACATACCTAACTCGTGTACTCTTGATAAAATATTGGCAAAATCTAAGTCAATAATTTGCTGCAGTACCAAGAAATCTTTGATTACAAAATACAACGGTTGAATACGGTCAATACGATAAGGAGTTCTCAAAATGGACACTGGATCAAATTGGGCACGCAAGGAGGCATCTGAAGTCAAACAAGAGCGGGTTTCTCCATAGGAAGACAATATGCCACCCCCATAAATTCGCAACCCATCCTCAGTCTCAATCAAGCCAAATTCAATCGTAAACCAAAACAATCTAAGAAAAGCATTCCAATCATGCTTGGGGAACGTTAATGCAATTTTTGCATACTTTTTTATAAAATTGGCATAACTTGAGTGTGTTAACAAAGGGACATGGCCAAATAGTTCATGAAATATATCAGGCTCGGTAATGTAATCCAAATCGTCTTGGCTGCGAATAAATGTCGCTACTGGAAAGTAACCCTGACTTAATAAAGTAAAAAACGCTTCAGAAGAAATGACCGCAGCTACAGGCTTGACTTGCCAATCACTCAGTTGCTTAAGCTGCTCGTTTATCTGGGGTATTTGCGGAATATGTGTTCGGCTCATTTTGAGCAATTGAAGGCCTGAAATAAACGCATTAACAGCTCTTCCTGGTAAAATTTTTTCTTGTCTAGTATACAAACATTGCCAAATCTGATGCTCTGACAAAGTATAATCCACAACGAAGTTCTCATCGGGCTGATGAGCCGTATATCGACTTACAAATTTCATTTTAAGCTCGACTGGGTCGCGATATCTTTAGTCTATCACTGTGGAAATCGAGTTGGTATGCTTGCTCGTAATTTTTCTATAGATATGACTTGTTGCCCCGTTTGTTTTGCAAAACGCGCTCGCCAGGCTTGTCCGTAAATCACCTCATAACTCACTGGCCATTTGTTTTGAAGCGTAGGATAATCTTTGATATCCTGGCAATGCACACCTTGAGCCTGCAATGCCAATTGCAACTTCTCCAATGAAGCATAATTTAAACTCAAGTCTTCTCTATCCATCACCGGATCTAAGAAATCATGTTTGACCAATGCATCCCCAATATCATGCAAATCCAAAAAACGATTGACTTGGGAACCTGCTAAACGAAGCTCTTTAAAAGTATCTGGTCCTAAGGTACTAAACATCAGGCAACCTTGGGGTTTTAATGCACGAAAACATTCATTGAAGAATAGTGTCATCTCCGGTAACCAATGTAGTAATTGGTTGGCAAAAATGAGATCCACAGACTCTGATTGGATGGGCAAAGCCATCGCATCGGCTTGGACAAATCGACTTTTTTGCCATAATCTTTGTTTTTTTTTCGCCTTATTTAACATTTGCTGCGAACAATCCAGTCCTACCACCAAAGCATCGGGATATTGTTTTTTTAATACCTGAGTTGAAAACCCTGGACCGCATCCCAAATCCAGCACCACTTGTGGCTTCATTTTTAAATACTGAAGCCTCTTTAACATGCGATCAGCAATTTCATGCTGCATAATGGCATGTTTTTCATAATCTCTGGCGACATTATCAAAAATCTTGCGCACATTCGATAAAGCATTCATGATAAAACCCCAACCTTGCCAAAACGATGGATAGCCCTAAAAATGTTAAGTATACCACAATGTTTTTTTTTGCCCAGAATATGCTTGATTTGCCAAATGACAACGCAATATCAAGCACCCATTTGTCCTTGCTGCGAAAAACACATTCAAATCCTTAAAAATGCGTGTCACAGTTGTGCAAAACCAACAGCATCCAAGGATATTTGGTTTTGTAATCACTGTCGCCTTGAAAGTCAAAATATACATCAACTCTATGTGCCCTATGTCTATACAGAGCCATTAAAAACCTTGATTCATCAGTTCAAATTTTATGAAGGATTGGATTTGGTAGTTTATCTGGCGCATAAAATGATAGAAGCCCTTCCCGATGAAGCACTAAAAACCCAAGCACTGGTACCTGTCCCTTTGCATCGAAGTCGATTACAGCAAAGAGGCTTTAACCAAACCCTATTATTAGCAAAAGTTTTATCTAATGAACTAGGTGTTCCTTTGCGACCCGATCTATGCGTTAAAAAAAAACCCACTCCAGCCCAAGCCGAACTTTCGAAAAAAGAACGCATACAAAATTTATCACATGCCTTTCAATGTATACACAATGATTTTCAACACCTCACCATCATTGATGATGTGATCACAACCGGCTCAACGCTGGGTGCTATTGCTCAAGGCTTTCAAGAACTGGGCGTGAGAACCATTGATGCATGGGCCCTCTGTAAAGCTTAAAAAATTTAAAGTTTCATTACAATATGCCGATAACATATATAGAAAATATTAAAGGAGAACAGGATGGAAATCATATTTCATGGACAGCAAGACTGGAAGAAAATCCAAGAAAGCTTACAGGGCATTATTCAAATGCTACATGAACGTTACCACATTAATGAACTAAGGGAGATTCATTTATCGTTAACAATGGTTGATGAAAAAGGTTTTGATGTCGAGTTAGTCGACAATGAAACCGATGAGGCCTATCGTGTTATGGAAGTCTTTCGAAACAATCAAGAGTACTTGCGCATGAAACAAGGCCAGCCCTTAAGTCTTGTGGTGGACAATACCAAAAACCCTGACGTCCTATAAAGACAATTCGAACAATAAGCAACTATTTTGGATGATATATTCTCTTTTATCTATTTTCATGAGAACATAATGATACCTGTTCAAGGAAAAATGGACTCCGAAATGAACAACACACTCGAGATCTCTTTACGTCATGCCGTGGCACTATCCCAGAAACAACCGACTTCAACCGATGATATCGCTTCATCTCTACAACAAAATGCCTTCTCTCACCTTGATTTAATTTCCCAAGCCCAAGGCATGATGGGTAGGATAACCGATAATGGAGCACAACATAAACAAGCAATTGCCTTAGCCATTGAAGGCATTCAAATCGCTTATCATGTCTTATCTTCTCAACTTCAAGAAGCTTCTGTTCAAAGAAAACAATTGGTTGATGAATGTGAAAACTATCTAGCCACTTTTGTTGTTAACAAAGATAAAGAGCAAGAAGAATTTTCCCCAGAAGAACTGGCCATTCAATACTATTGGGAACTAGTTCAAAAAGAATGTAAATATTTTATCAGCTACTTTGGTATCCACAGTCAGACACCATCGGATACCCCTAAAATTTCTCGCTTATCTATCATGCCCTATTTTAGGATGAGCCAAGCTTTGCCTCAAAAAAGCCTGATTTTATCGGCTCTCGAACAACATCAACATGCTATTTATCTTTTTTTAAAAACAAGCTTACCTAATGATGCCTATTATGGTGACTATAAAAATAGCTACAGCTTCTTTTTAAAAATAGAAAGCTTTTGGCAAAGCCACAATTATCTCAATCGTATTCGAGCACCTTTATTCATTATCAACTCACTTGCCAATTTGTTGTGGAATCTAGAGCATCCTGTCGATATCAATACTGGTATTTCGATGACGTTATCAGAAAGCATCAGCATCTGTAAAAAAGCATCATCCTTTTTAAATCAGTTGCTTGCTGATTATGAACGCTCCCTGATTTGTCAAATGGACTCAAAAAATCGCCTTAAAAGTTATCTATTACAAATTGAGCTTTATATCAAAAGCCTACAGTCTGCTTTTGAGTATGAAAGCCTTCATGAAATTAATATTAAAGATGTGAGCAGCAGTATGCATCGGGCACTGCGCATTATGGTCAAAAATATTCTTGAGCTCATGTATCAAGACCAAAATGCTTGTGAACATATCGTTGGTCAATTGATGTATCTCGGTGAATTGTTAATGCATTCTCCAAGTTTAATCCACAAAACTTTTCCACAGCCATCAGCGATTGAAGTATTAAACTCTATCCCTTGTACCCTAATGGATATGCTGATTTTATTTTGTCATCACAAGCCCCAAAAAAGAATCGATATCATTAAGCAGTTGAATCAAGATCCTAAAAAAGAAATGGATACTGAGTTGGCAAGAGTATTAGAAAATATCGACACCAAATTCCTTACCCCTTTTGAAGTCATCGCTTTAAAAGACGAAGGAGCCAGTTGTTACCGAACCTCCTATCAACAAGTCACCATTGCCCAACAATTTATCCCACTGATATCAATGATCATGGCCTCATTTTCTAGCTTTGACGATACGCGCCCTACAGTGCACCTCGAAAAAAAAGATATCTATTCCGATAAAAAACAACGTGAAATGATTATGAAAAATGCTGCCGATAAAAATTACTATCAATCAGACATGTCTATATTTTTAAAAAATCATAGTTCAAGCTTAGACAAACTATTACAAGCGCAAAATCAAATGCTCAAGCTTACCCAACTCATGGACGAAATTGGAAGTTTAATCATAGAAAACCGTATCTTATTACAACTCAAAGAATTTCAACACATGGTATTAGATTGTCTCAAGCGAACTTGTAAATCCTATAATGAATTGAAAATAACACTCATTGAAATTGAAAAATCCATTAATCATGACGACACCATTCTTCGGAATGAAAAACGTATCATCCAATCACTGTTAGATGATCTTGCAGACACTATTGATAATATTGAAAAATTAATTGGTGAGCTCAGTACCGCGATGACTTGTCCAGGCTTTACTGAAGAACAAAAACTAAACATGCTTGAAAAAACGGTGAGTATCCAAGAATTATTTGCACAAATCTTTCATGGACCCATCAAAATTGCACATAACGTATCTATTCAACAATGGATAAAAGATAGACCCGCTCCACCAAAACCACGCCTTACCACAATGCCACAACGAATTGAAATTCCAGAAATGATTTTCCCTTATCGACCGGTGCTGTGGCTCATTGGCGGACTCATTGCATCGATTACTGCTGTAAATTTTATTTTTTTTGCCTACCCTCTCATTCCTTGTTTCATATTGTTAAATACAGGAATGCTGGCATGTTATAAGGGATTTACAGATCTTAACAATCACGGATTTTTTAAAGCTCAAAGACCTCTGCAACCAATGCCAGCAAGTCCATCCCCTCTTTAATATTACGGATCTGGTAATGGTTAAATAATGGGGTAACAACTTTTAATAATAATAACAGAGCGGGTTTTGCCACTCGAGTCTTGTGCTTGTAAATCAATTTCCATTTGATTTTTTTCAGCTTCTTGAAGAAACTACTCAATGGCGTATTGCCCCATTTTGCAAACAGCCACTTAGGATCTTTTCTATGATGCCAAACTGCTTTCGCTTTGATCGCTAACACTTTTTCTTTTTCAAAAAAAAGCTATTTTAGAACGCAACTCGTCCGTTTAAATTTCTTCCATGAATTCGTGAAAAAGCCCGCAACCATTGTTCGCTTGAAATATTTGATTTAGTTCTGCTTTGGCCGATGGTCGTGCAGCAGCTATTTTCAACTCTTTCAGAGTAATTGACATTTTACCCCCCCCCCTAAATATACAAATGTTCATTAAAGCATTGCTAAAGTCCATATTTTGATTTAGATGAACAATTGACTTATTTATACACTATCGAAAATCAAGTAAATGCGTTAAAATACTAATTTTAACGATCTTGGAATTTTGACTTGTTCGTTGTAATTGGTCTTAACCAACAAACACCTTTGGTATATCGTGAACAAATTGCGATTCAATCAGCTAATTTGTCAGCATCCATTTGCCAACTGCATCAATTGCCTGGCATCTGGGCTTGCACCGTTTTGTCGACCTGCAATCGCACCGAAATTTACGCCGAAACCACTGATCCGGAAATTTTATTGAATTGGTTTAAAAATCATCACACTCATCTATGGGAGTACCTTAAACCACATCTGTATGTGCATACCGAAGTCGATGCTTTAGTGCATGCCCTGCATGTGGCTTGTGGTTTGGATTCCATGCTTTTAGGTGAGCCCCAAGTATTAGGCCAACTCAAGCAAGCTTTTCATTTGGCCATTGAGCTTGGCACTATCAATGATGCTTTACGCAATTGGTTTGAATTTATATTCCAAATGACGAAAAAAATTCGCACACAAAGCGGAATCAGTGAACATCCAATTTCTGTAGCCTCAGTTGCCGTCGATTGTATTCAAGAGCATATCCCTGAATTAGCCAGTCAAAAAGCCTTGATTATTGGTTCAGGCGACACCGCAAGACTTGCTGCTATACATCTACAAGAAAAAGGCTGTCATCAATTTTTAATCACCAGCCGACATATGGAAAATGCACAATCACTGTCAACCTTGTTATCAGGCACCGCTATTGCCATTACTGAACTCAATCATTATTTACATCAAGTTGATATCATCATCACAGCTACCAGCTGCCCCTTTCCATTTATCAGCCGAAATGCCATCGAAACGGCATTACATCAACGACTAAATCAACCCATGGTATTGGTTGATTTAGCTGTGCCTCGTGATATCGAAGCCGATGTGGCGGAACTCCCCCATGTTACCTTGATTAATATTGACCATTTACAACAAATACAAGCACATCATCAAACGGAGCGGATGCGCGCAGGTCAGATTGCCAAACAGATGATTTTAGACGCTATTGATGTATATGATAAAAAACAAAAATCACTACGCGCTAACTCTCTAATCAATGATTATCGTTCTCATATGAAAGCCTTGGCACAAACAGAAATTGACCGCGCGCATCAAAGATTATCTGCAGGCCATTGCCAGTTTCAGGTCATCAATGAACTGTCTGAACGTTTAATTCAAAAAATTATTCACCATCCTACAGTGGGCATGCAACAAGCAGCAAGCGACAACCGACAAGATTTGCTAGAGTTGGCCCATTATTTATTTAACCCTCATCGCAACGATACGGCCACCTCATGAAAAAAAGTTTGTTAGAAAAATTTATTCAAATGTCGGAGCGACTAGAAGAACTGCAACATCTTCTAAGCGATGGCGACACGATTAAAAACACCCAAAAATTTCAGCAACTTTCTAAAGAATTTGCTCAGCTCGAACCGATTGTTGAACGTTTTCAAAATTATCAAAAACTGCAAGCTGAATGGGAAACACTGGAACTGATGTTGCAAGATGACGATAGAGAGTTTCGTGTACTGGCAGAACAAGAATATCCAATCCTAAAACAAAAGCTCCATGACATTGAAGACGCTTTACAGTGGGACTTAATTCCCCCAGATCCCAATGATGAAAAAAATGTGTATTTAGAGATTCGTGCGGGAACAGGGGGAGATGAAGCTGCTATTTTTTCTGGAGACCTGTTTCGCATGTATAGCCGCTACGCTGAAATTCAAGGCTGGCAAATGGAAATTATCAATACTCATCATGGCGAGCATGGTGGCTTTAAAGAAGTTATTGCCGAGTTAAGCGGTCACAATGTTTTTGGTCACTTAAAATTTGAGTCCGGGACGCATCGTGTTCAACGGGTGCCTTTAACCGAATCGCAAGGACGCGTCCATACTTCAGCATGTACGGTAGCCATTCTTCCTGTGCTCGATGAAATCAATAGCATTGAGATCAGCGCTGATGAATTACGCATTGATACCTTTCGCGCATCAGGCGCCGGTGGACAGCACGTCAATAAAACCGATTCAGCGATTCGTATTACCCATATCCCTACTGGAACTGTGGTAGAATGCCAAGATGAGCGCTCACAACATAAAAATCGCGCCAAAGCCATGACATTATTAAAATCCCGGTTATTAGATGCCGAACAAAGCAAACAACGCGCGGCTCAAGCTCACACCCGTAAAATGTTGGTCGGTAGCGGTGATCGGTCTGAAAGAATTCGCACCTATAATTATCCTCAAGGCCGCCTAACAGAACATCGGATTAATTTGACGTTGTATCAATTAGCAGAAGTGATGAATGGTCAATTGGATGCAGTGATTCAACCCTTGCGTAAAGAACACCAAGCCAATCTTCTAGCCGATCTTTCAAATTCATAAAATCATGAACATTGCTATTGCATTAAAACAGGCGTGTGCCGATCTGAAAATTATCAGTGATTCCGCCCGTCTTGATGCTGAACTGATATTTGCTTTTGCGCTTAACCGAACAAGGACTTATTTGTATAGTCATGGCGAGGAGGAGCTCTCCGTTGAGCAACAGAAATACATAAGCACCCTGATAAAAATACGTCAACAGTCCATTCCTGTCGCTTATATCGTGGGAGAGAAGGAATTTTGGTCACTAAAATTTTCTATCAGCCCAACCACGCTCATTCCAAGACCTGCCACAGAATGTCTGATTGAATATGTACTGCAGCATTTCCCTGCAAATCCAACATTTAAGGTGTGTGATTTAGGAACCGGAAGTGGCGCAATTGCCGTAAGTCTTGCCACGGAAAGGCCGTTATGGGACATCACTGCTGTTGATATCCAAGCGAGTGCGTTGGCTATGGCAGAATATAATGCAAGACATCATCAATGTTTTAATATTCAATTTTACTGTAGTCATTGGTTTACCAAGATTCCTTCACAGCATTTTGATATTATTATCAGCAATCCTCCGTATATTAATGCGCACGATTCCCATTTAAAGACAGGCGATGTGCAACATGAGCCGAGTATTGCCTTACAAAGCCCTGAGCACGGATTACATGATATCAAACACCTTATTTTGCACAGTCAGTCTCATTTAAGCCCTAAAGGTTTATTGATTTTAGAGCATGGTTATGACCAACAAGAACACGTATTGGCGGCTCTAAAACAACAAGGTTTTAAAAATATCCAAGGCTTTTGTGATCATGATAAGCTACCGCGTTTTTGTGTGGCATACTATATGTGAAGACTAGCAATAAACTTCTTTTCAATGACCTACTGAAAGAACGAAAACAGTGACTGTTTCGTCTATAATTTGGTAAATGATACGATAACCACTAACACGGTAACGCCACAACCCAGCTTTTTGGTAAGAAAGTGCTTTGCCCTCTTGCTTTGGATCCTAAGCTTTACAAAGACGATTTTCAAAATAAGAAAAAATCCTTATTCTTGCCAGCTTATCAAGCTTTTTAACGGCTATTTCTGAAAACTCAATCGTCCAACTCACATGCCTTCCTTGCTTCTTCTAGTGAATAAATACGGCCTGGATTTTAATACGTCCATGCCAACATAATAATCGCTGATATCTGCTAAGTAATTTTCTATAGCCCCTCTTGCAACAAAACTTTTGGAACGTTTGGTTTTTTTTGCAAGCAAAGTAAGTTGGTGCCCAAGCTCTTGTGGAAGCCTAATTGCAATGGCCATATACACTATTATACAAGAAACTCGGAAATTCCCGGGATATTGCATACTCCTTTCATTAACTTTCATGGCCGCCGCTTGAAGCCTACTCCGAATAGCCGACGAAGGATTTTTTTACAAGTGCTTCTTATCAAAAGCATTTTTATAATAATTTCAGATAAAAATACCTTTAGTTCTTGTCAAATCATCTATACTAAATAATACTATCTAGCATAATAACAACGTTTTAGTGAGTGGATCGTGAAAAACAGTGCAATGTTAAAATCTGGTATTGAGCCTTATGCTGAAAATCTCGATGAAGAGTATATGAATGAAAAACAACTTGCTCATCTTGAGACAATTCTGTTGGCATGGCGTACTTCTTTAATGGAAGAAGTCGATAGAACGGTGACTCACCTGAAAGATGAAGCTGCTAACTACCCCGATCCTTCCGATCGTGCAAGCCAAGAAGAAGAGTTTAGTATTGAGTTACGTACACGTGACCGTGAACGAAAACTCATTAAAAAAATTGAAGACGCTTTAGAAAGACTCCGAGAAGATGATTTCGGATATTGTGAAGCATGTCAAATTGAAATTGGATTGAAACGTCTCGAGGCTCGTCCTACAGCCACGCTGTGCATTGATTGCAAAACCTTATCTGAGCTTAAAGAGAAACAAAACCAAGGTGGTTAATTGAGCTCCTCATTGACACCTTTCATGCATATGGATAAGCAATTTTGATATTGCTTCATCATCGCTTTTCCATTCTCAATGATTTGCTGTCTCTCGTTGGTGTTTCTCAATATTCCAGCCATTTTTTCCGCCAAATCTTGTCCAGATTGAACCACAATCATCGCCTGATGCAATGTCAAAATACGCACCAAGTCTTTTTGGTTTTGCATGTAAGGCCCTGCAAGCACTGGAACCTGGTAGGCAATGGGCTCTAAAATGTTATGCCCACCTATAGGCACCAAACTTCCTCCAACAAAAGCACAATAGGCTATCGAATACAAAGAGGAAAGCTCGCCCATAGCATCAACCAATAAAATATCAATATCTTGTTCGAGGCTGACATTAGAATACCGCTCTACCCGCGCTCCTGGGCTCTGAGCCTTTAGTAACTTAAACACCGCATCGAAACGCTCTGGATGTCTTGGAGCAATGATGGCCATTACATTATCAAACTCTTTAGACAATCGATGAAAGGCCTCAATACAAAGCGCCTCCTCACCAGGATGGGTGCTGCCAAATACAAGCAATCTTTTTTTTGAATGCCGTTTTAAAAACCTTTGCCATTGTTGTATTTTGTCCGGCAAAGGAGTGTGATTAAATTTCAAATTACCGGCCAAATGTAATATGTTTAAGTGAGCGCCCAAACTTAAGAAACGTTTTTGATCCAGCTCACTTTGGACATAAATTCCTTTGAAAAACCCAAATAAATATTTCCAGAGTGCTCGAGTACGCAAATAACGCGGATAGGAACGATCAGAAATACGTGCATTTACCAATAAAATTGGAATATTTTTAGCATGGCATACCGATAAAATGCCTGGCCAGAGTTCAGTTTCAAAAATGATTAAAATCTTTGGTTTTCTATCAGATAAAAACCGCTGGATAGCAAAAGAAAAGTCATAGGGGCAATATTGATGCGTTACTTTCTCCCCCCAAAGCCTTTGGACGTGTTCAGAACCAGTAGGTGTCATCGTCGTCACTAAGACACGATACCCTTTTTCAAGACAGGACTGAATCATAGATGTCGCCGCAACCACTTCACCTAAAGAGACCGCATGTATCCAGACATCCACTTCATGGTTCGTGCGTTCTAAGCCAAAACGCTCTCGCCAACGCTTACGATATACCGCTAATCTCCGTCCTTTAAGCCATAAAAAAAACATAACCCCTGGTAATGCCAAATACCACAGTGCATTATAAATTTTTAATACTAATCGCATCCACATCAATTTTTACCATTTTTTAAACAAATTCTCTTGAATTCGCGGGCATTTTATTGTTTCATTAACATAACTTAATCTAGCCATGCAAGGCAATGAAAATAACCTATTCCAGCCCTAAAGCTTTTCTGGCTATCTTGATACTTCTTGCACTTGGTTGTCACCAGCCGCAACACAAAAACCACTCAATCTTGACAAAAAGGGCATATACACAACTTCCTAACTGGGACCAAAGTCATCATGAAAAATCCCTGCAAACTTTTCAAAAATCTTGCCAGGTTATGCTAAAAAAACACCCTGAGAAAAGTATAGGGTTCGCTAAATTTCACATGCAAGCCAAAGACTGGTTTCTTGTTTGCAGGCAAGCGCTAAAGCTTGGATCGCATCTCGGCAATCAACAAGCAAAAGATTTTTTTGAACACTATTTTACACCTTATCAATGGACAGAAAAAAGCCAAGGTTTATTAACAGGCTACTATTCCCCTGAAATCAAGGGGCAACTCAAACAAAGTGCATCTTATCGATATCCAATCTATGCCACCCCGGATGACTTGGTGATTGTAAAACTTGCTGATTTTTCTCCAAACTACGTCCAAAAATTCATTTATGGTAAAATACTAGGCAAGCACTTAATTCCTTATGATACAAGAGCCCAAATCAGTAAAGGCTCTATCAAAAATCGAGCTCCAGTCTTGGCGTGGGTCAAAAACCCTATGGATGCTTTAGATCTTGAAATTCAAGGGGCAGGTGTGATTCTTACCCCTGCAAAAAAAATTATTCTCAATTATGCGGCACAAAACGGGCACCCTTATCAGGCCATTGGTAAATTCCTCATTGAAGAACATAAAATCAATCGCGCAGACATGAGCATGTATACGATTCGGGAATATTTTCATCAGCATCCCAATGAGATTGATTATTATTTCAATAAAAATCCATCCTATGTATTTTTCAAGATAGTAGAAAAGCCTTTGTTTTTTGGAGCGCAAAATATCCCATTAACATCCGGCTACTCCTTGGCTATCGATCAGCGCTTTGTGCCTTTAGGCATGCCTATATTTTTAAGCACAGAGTTGCCCACGCATCGCATGTTCAATAGACTAATGATTGCGCAAGACATCGGCGGCGCCATTAAAGGCCCTGTTCGTGGAGATATTTATTGGGGAGGCGGCGCTTATGCCAAAAAAATGGCCAGTCTTATGAAACAACAGGGCAACTATTGGATGCTCATCCCAAATAACAAGAGCTCTTAGCTTACCATATTGGTCAAAACTCATGTATACTAAGTATTAATAAAAATCATCTTTGTCGATATATTCTAAAAATGCAATTTATGGGGAAATTAACTGGCGCTTTCCTAGGGGGCATAATGGCTGGGCCATTTGGGTGCCTACTAGGGGTGTTTATTGGAAATTTTTTTGACAAGGGGCTGCAAGCCCATTTAAGTCAAAAATATCCAGCTTATTCTCTTGAAAAACGTCCACAAGTCCAACAGGCGTTTATTAAAACGATTTCCTGTTTAATGGGTTTAATTGCCAAGGCTGACAACAGGGTTTCTAAATCAGAACTTGCTTATGCCGCTTATATCTTTAAAGCATTGAAATTAAACCATGAACAAATAGAGACTGCCCAACAATGGTTTACAACTAGTAAAAATGGCCAAGTCAGTCTTGAAGATCATGTTCGCATGTTAAGCTACGTTAAAGACATGAACTTAAACTTGTGTAGAACTGCCCTAGACATTAGCTTTACCATGGCCAAAATTGACCATCTCAGCGCCCAAAAGGTTAACATACTCAATCAAATTCTCAGTGCTACTGGTTTTACTAAAATTGATCCTCTATTTAATTCACAGGATTTTTGGAAAAATGTGCACGCTGAATATATGCACCGTCATCAACAAACACATAATAATCAACGTTATCGCTCTTCCTACACGCCACCCACAAATAATAGACCAAGTCTCCACCAAGCTTTTTCAACACTTGATCTTGACATCACCGCCAACCAAACTGAAGTCAAAAAAGCATACCGAAAATTAATGAGTAAATACCATCCTGACAAAATAATAGCCAAAGGCGCTTCTGAAAGAGATTTGCAGGCAGCCACAGAAAAAACGCAACAAATTAGTAAAGCATATACGACCATTTGTGAGAGTAAAGGCTGGTAATGGATTACATAAATTTTTTCTCAAGCATTAGCTTGTATACTTCTTCCGCCATTAATTGATGAGCATGCGCCGTGGGATGGTATAAATCAAAGAACAAATAGTCATAACACGAGTCATTGTCCTTAGTTGGTGCATACGCCATCGTATTGACGACACTTAATACCTTGTGATTGGTGGCTTGCGCAATAGGATTATCGATATACTCACAACAAGTATGTTGGCCATCTTTAAAACCATGGACTTCGGGATGAAGAATAATATCTCCCATAATATCAGCCACATCAAACTCAATCCATTGGACATCAGGGTATTGAGCCTTCAACTGAGTGGCTTTTGCCACCAACAAGGCGTTATGGGTTTGGGACATACGTTTCAGTTCATTGACCGAATCAAACTCAATTGCAGCAGGCGTGGTCGATAAATCAGGAACATTAACCAAGACAAATCTTTTCGCGCCCTTTTTGATCAACGTTTCTAGGGCATCGCCAATTCCATTCACCACCTGATGACAGGTATCAGAGATATCTTCTGGCAAATCTAAATAATTATTAGAGCCAACCCAAATAACATACAACGCATCAGGATTGGCTGTTTCATGTTCTGAAAAATATTTTTCTAATTGATTTTCCAAGGAAAATTTATTGTCTTGTGCATGAATGGAGACATTCGCACCCCCATAAGCATAATCGAGCAAATGCTCTGTATAGTCATTGGGATACATTTTTTGCAGCAAGACCTCTATCCATACAGGACCGTTAGTAAAACGGCCCTCAAAATAGGGTGGAGACATGGGCAATTGATGATTCATATACTCATACAAGTTTCCTGTATCTGACAAACTATCTCCAAAAACCACCACTTGTGTGACAGGATTTGCGAAAGAAATCAGACTCCAAGATAATATGAAAAAACCAAGGATATATTTCATAATTGCCCCATAATAATCATCAAAAAGACTTTATACCATATCTACCTGAGATTTTAAAAGCAACTGTCGACCACATACCCATGCTTTTTTCAAATTTTCTACCACATTTTTTGGTAATCCGTCTGGAAGAAAGACCGTTGCATGTTCTTCATAAATTTTCAAGCCATTGATTTCAGCACCCGGAATGCCTCCCTCATTGGCCAGTGCGCCAATAATTTGGCCTGGTTTGACACCATGATTACGGCCTACCGCAATTCGATACAAAACCTGATCAGTGCTTCTTACAGCAGAACGAGTGCGACTAGGGCCTTTTGAAAACTTTCCAAACTTATCACCACTTTCTCGGGATTTACGAGAAAAAGAAGGTGAAAAATCACGTTCGCGATAATTGTCTGGTTCACGACCTCGGTTCGCTTGTGCATCATAAGGAGACTCTGCATGGGTCACCCATTGATCTAGCTTTAATTGCATCATGGAAAATGCAATGGCCAAATCTTGCCAATCATATTGCTCTTCTGTTACCAGCTTACTTAAAGCATCGCGATATTCAGATGACAATGGTTGCTGCATTTGAGCTTTAATTTTTTCCAAAAATTGCTGTTGCTGGCGCATTTGAATAAAAGCATCGCTTGGTATTTGCATTTTTTGTATTTTCTGCTGCGTATGTCTTTCAATAATGCTTAAAAAACGTGATTGTTTAGGTTCGACAAATAAAATACTTTGTCCAGTTCGACCTGCCCGACCAGTTCGTCCAATACGGTGAACATACGTTTCCGGATCTCCTGGGACATCATAGTTGATCACATGGGTCACCTGAGAAACATCCAAGCCCCTTGCGGCAATATCGGTAGCTACCAATACTTCTGCACTACCACGGCGAAATTGTTGTATTAAGCGCTCACGCATAGCCTGTGCCAAATCGCCATTTAAAGCGATGGCTTTTACGCCTGCCTGAGTTAATACTTCAGCAACCTGCTCAGTTTGCTGCTTGGTTCGCACAAACACAATTTTCGAACCCTCATCAATAATGCTTAATAATTTAACCAAGGCATCTGTTTTCTGATGGGATTGTGCAAACAAGAAAAATTGTTGGATCTTAGGCATTAAACTGGTTTCTGCAGCAATTTCAACCACTTCAGGTTGTCGTAAATAGCGAGAGACCAACTGACGGATACGTGGCGGCATTGTTGCTGAGAAAAAGGCAGTTTGACGTTTCTCAGGGACCGTTTGCAAAATGGTTTCAATGTCCTCAACAAACCCCATTCTCAACATTTCATCAGCCTCATCCAGTACAAAATATTCTAGCTGACTCAAATTCAAGGTGTTTTGTCGGAGGTGATCGAGAATTCGACCCGGTGTGCCAACTACAATAGGACACGACCTCTTTAATTGTTTAATTTGGGGCGCGTAGGATTGACCGCCACATAAAGCGACGGTTTCAATTTTTGGCATCATTTTTGTTAAATCTTTGATGTGTTGCTCTACTTGTAAAGCCAACTCACGGGTAGGTGTAATAATTAAGGCTTTAGGTCCTTGAGACGGTTTGGCGGTTACCAGTTTTTGTAGCAAAGGCAAGGCAAAAGCAGCTGTTTTACCCGTCCCTGTTTGGGCCAATCCCAAAACATCTTTCCCTTCCAATAATAAAGGGATAGTTTGTTGTTGAATCGGTGTAGGTGTTAAAAAGTTTAAGCCCTCTAAAGCGGACATAATCTCCGGAGAAAAATTGAAATCAGAAAAATTTGTTGTTTGAGACATCATGAAATCCAAAAAAATAAATAACAATAAAATATACAAATTAGTTTATAATTCAAAAAAGAAACCAATATTATCACAAATTTATATATATATTATTTTTCTAAATTCCCCGTCCACCTCAATCAAGCGAATAAGAACTTGGTCATCCTGGTCCCATACCAGGTATATTTATGATGTCACTGATTTATTCATGAACAAAAACAGATGTATAAGCCTGGTTTTGTAGTTGGTTGCCAACTCTCCTTTTTAAAAAAATACGAACCCATTCAAATGGGAAACACATTGTAAACCATTTGACAGTTCGGATAAAGCATATCTGTATAAAGCTCACTCAAAGATGCGCTTGTGTTTTTGGATTATACATAAAAAATAAAAAAAAATCAAATTGAACATGAGGCTCAAATTTCATTGCGCCATAAACGCATGAGAAAGGTTTCCCAGTGGAGAATTTCAATCAGTCCTTTTTTGCGATTTATCTTATCAAAACTGATAATCATATACTTTTTACAAATATCTTCTTCAATCAATAGATTTAAATTTTTAAGATGCTTGTCATGAATTTGATGTTTTGTTTTAACCTCAATGGCAATCTCATCGCCAATTATAAAATCAACCTAAGCGCCGTGTGTTGAACACCAATAAGACAACGATTTATTGATACGCCGATAATCTAACCAAGCTCTAATTTCCATCGCAATAAAATGCTCGAAAGCCTGCCCAAACAGATCGGTTTTTGGGCTAATATTGGCAATATTCGCTAAGGTGTGTTTCACGCCCACATCAAATAAATAGAATTTAGCCTTGGCAATTGCTTTTCGTTTGACAGATTTTGTCCAGCCGGGCACCATAAAGCCAATGAACGTATCTTCAAGTACATGATAGTATTGACGAATCGTGCTGATGGGAACGCCGGTATCGCTAGCGATTTCACTAAAGTTTAACATTTGTCCTGAAGACGAGGCCGCCACTTCAAGAAAACGCGTAAATGCTGGTATCTTGCGAATCAGGGATTCCGCCTGGACTTCCTCTCTTAAATAAGTATGCACATAGGCATTTAACTCTTCCTCAGGGTGCTCACTCAAATAGACCGCGGGCAATCCGCCATATTGCAAATAGCGCATTTAATTAAATGATGGAATCTCATCAGAACTTAAAGGAAACAAGTGAGCTTGCCAAGCGCGCCCAGCAAGCAGATTGACACCCTTTTTTTTTAAGGTTCTGGCACTACTTCCGGTCAGAAGAAATGTCAATTTTTGTTCTTCAATTAATCGATGCACTTCATTTAATAACTCTGGAATACGCTGCACCTCATCAATTACCACCAACTTAGGTTTTGAGTGTGCTTGAATCATTTCTTCTAGCATATGCGGCGCATTACTAAGTCTCATATAATAATCACTATGCAATAGGTTAATCATGATTATTTCTTCTGCAGAAAAACTGTTGCGAATTAATGTCGATTTTACGGTTGCACGAGGGCCAAAAAGAAAAAATGATTTTTTCTTCAATAGGGCAGGCAAATCTAAGATACGTTGTAAAATCATGTGATACCCAGGCTATGATATTATCAATCAGTACACATTAATCTCGGATAATTAGCATTACTATTGTTATTCATCCGGATAATTAGCAATAGGAATGCTAATTATCCGAACTCACTTTATCTCAGACGATGATGTGCGGCTTGTGGAGGAGGCAAATTTACATCATGTTGCGTATGATAATCCAAGGCTATCCCTTGACACCACAAATCACTGGTATCACATGTCACATAGGCGGGTTGATGTCCACTGACATAAGGCGGTAGGGCCATTAACGTAAAGTGATACAAATTTCCAGTCGAATCTTTTAATGTAATTTTACAAGGATAACTAACAGATTGAACATTAAATGAGGCATTTCTTGCCAAAGGGTTGCTGGCTGTTGTTGAACATATTCCGTATGCTGAAAAATAGGGATTGGATGACATCGGTGGTGGTGAACCCGGATTGACCCTGGCGATTTGGTTTTTGTTGTAAGGATTGCTATTAGGCAGACCCTTTGAGCCTCCTATGACGATCACAATGCCAGTACCAGGTTCATTCATATTTCCAACAGCATCATCGATGGAATACGCATAGGCATTCATATTTAAAGCTGAATGAATGAGTTCTACATAATGATTAAACGCAACAGAGTACTGGAGGCATTGATAAGAGTGCTCTGCAATATTATAGCTTTCACCCTCGGGTAGATTTGGTGTATCGACTAAAGCGTTATTGGCATGTGCACAAGAAAATGATACCCAGCCATAAATATTTTGCAATAATTGAAGCGTGGACAGTGGTCTTGAGTCAGCACATTGCCGTTGATAATTCTGGTAATTGGCTTGGAATAAGGCATTGACGTGCTGGCAGTCCCCATGATGAGGATCGGATGTATCATTGATGCAAGAGGTCCAGTTGTCGATAAATGCTTGGGTGGTATTGGCTGCATCAGGTTGTGTCAGTGATTGATTGCCAATTAAAACATTGTAGGCGCCAGGTACTCTTGGATTGGGATAAGCTGGTGTCTGGGTATAGGTGGGCCAGTGATAGGTATCGACATAGTGACTTAGAGTAGACCTAAACAAATTTAAATCCATGACCGTACCGGTATAGCCAACCTGATCATTGCCGGCAGGCTCAATGGCCATCGGCAAATAGACTTGGTCTACATAGGAGAGATCATAATCCACATAACTGGTATCGATAGGATAAGGAATAGAAGCGCTGGTAATGACATTGGCAAACGTGTATTCCGTCAGCTGATAAGGATCGTTTAATGGAGCACCTGTGGTACTTGCATAAACAGGAAGCGTAACGGAGTCACTCGACATTCCACTTGAATATAAGGTCACAGGATGTGTCGCATCGCTCTGATACAGCTTGGAAAATGCCGCTTGATTATCATAAAAATACACACGCATTCCATTCCACCAATCAACATATTGATCTGAGGTAGAACCCCCATCAGGATTTTGCTTTAATTGTGAATAAAATGGGACTGTGATTGTCATTTTTCCACCTGGTGGGATTCCCCCTTCAGTGGTATTTAAGTATGCGCGATATATGTGTGTGGTTTGAAAAGGATTATGGGTAACATCCGTGATTTTAAATAGTGCTTGCATCCAAGGATCGATTCCTAAAATGGGTGCTTCGATAACAGGGTAAATGGTTTCTTTTGAATTATTGTACAATGCCAGTGTTTTGCTGGGTGGATTATTGGCAAAAGCTACCGTTGATAACAACAGAGTTACTTGTGAGAATAAAGATATTTTTTTAAACATTGATTTAATCCCTTAAAATTCAAATGTGTTTGCATAATCTATATGAATGATTATAAAAAAACAATTTTTTCTCGATCTTTGAATTCAGCGTTACACCTCCTGAAACTGGATACGATTAAGGCTATATTTTTGTACTTACTTTTGCGTATATGGGCATTAGTTGTTTTCATGCAGTCAACTTAGAAAACAATACAAGTTTTTCAAGAGCCCCCCATCATTTTTTTACAAAGCTTCCCCAAAGCCGTTTTGTGTCAAAGTATTAGAGGAGTCCCCGCTAAATTCCAGGGATTGATTACATTTTTAGTTCGAAAATCAATTGCTTAATTTGCATCATTGTTGTATTGGCGCTATGCAAAAACAAATCTGTCTTAGCAGACATAATTGGAGGATTGCAGGAGTGTCGGATTTTTAGTTATATTTTCTCCACCCAAGAAAACCAAATTTATTTATTGTATGACGGTTTCTCTAGGCTTTAGAAGCCAGCCCAATAACTATTTTCTAAGAAATTTTATTCGTTTAGATCTCAAGGCCTGCAATAAAGAAGACTATTTGAGACTGGTAACCATCAGTTTAATAATAGTCCCTCTGATTGTACTGATCCCACATGCTATATCTGCACAAACCAACACAGCACTTACACTTATTAGCACCATTGCTTTGATAGTTGCTTGCTACGCTTTAGCAAGTATTAACGGAAACAATTTTCTGAATATAATTAAGCGTTATCTCGAGAATTGAACCTTAATCGTTAAATTATATCAATATTGCCAACCGTGTAGCTTGTTCAATGGCCTGTTTGGCATCAAGCTCCATAGCCTTATAGGCACCACCTAAGAGATGCACGGATTGACCGACTTTGTGAAGTCTATCATACAAATCATGGTGTTCTACTTGACCGGCACAGATAATAATGGAGTCAACTTCTAGTAATTTGAGCTTCCCATCAATCATAAGATGTAGACCTGCATCATCAATTTTTTGATACTCGACCCCTTTTAACATCCCCACGCCATGCTGTTTAAGCTCTAAACGATGAATCCAAGCGGTGGTTTTGCCTAAACCCGATCCGATACCCTTTGTCTTACGTTGTAATAAATAGATTTCTGATTCAGAAGGTCGTTTTTTAAATACTTGCTTTTTTAGCCCCCCCTGGGTTTTTACATTTAAATCAATGCCCCAACGTTGATAAAAATCCTCTTTATCACCCAAAAGCCATGTGGCAACATCCACACCAATGCCTCCTGCGCCAATAATCGCAACTTTTTTTCCAACTTGTCGCGTGCCTTGTAAAGCTTCAACATAGGTCATTACCTTTGCATGTTCAATGCCTGGAATCGCTGGAATCCTGGGTTTTACACCCGTAGAAAATACCACTTCATCAAATCGTCCTAAGATCATCTCATCAGGTCGGGTTTTTAATTTGATAGTGACACCTAACATTGCCAACTGGGCTTTAAAATAATCTATCGTATATTGATATTCCTCTTTCCCTGGAATGCGCTTAGCAAGATTGAATTGCCCACCAAGCTCAGCACTCGCTTCGAAAAGAGTCACTTGATGACCTCTTTGCGCTGATGCCTTGGCAAAAGCAAGTCCGGCAGGCCCACCGCCAACCACCGCAATTTTCTTGACGTCATGGGTTGACTCAATGATCATCTCTGTTTCACGCCCTGCTTGCGGATTGACCAAACAAGAAGCTATTTTTTTCTTGAATACATGATCGAGGCATGCCTGATTACAAGCGATACAAACATTAATGAGTTCACTTTTTTGATGAGAGGCCTTTTCCACCCATTGCGGATCTGCTAAAAATGGTCTTGCCATAGACACCATATCCACATGACCTGAGGCTAATATTTGCTCTGCCTTCTCGGGGGTTTGGATACGATTTGCCGCAATTAATGGCAATTGTACCTCAGCTCGCATTTTCTCAGTCAAGGAAGCAAATGCACCGGAGGGAACCATAGAAGCAATTGTTGGAACTCTGGCTTCGTGCCAACCAATGCCAGTATTGATAAAAGTGGCGCCGGCTTTTTCTATTTCTTGGGCCAATTGCACCACTTCTTGCCAACAACTCCCCTCAGGTATCAAATCCAGCATCGATAGGCGAAAGATAATGATAAAGTTTTGACCCAAACGCTCGCGAATGCCTTTGACAATTTCGATAGCAAATCGAATCCGATTGATAAATTCACCACCCCATTCGTCTTGACGATGATTGGTATGTTTTACAATAAACTGATTAATTAAATAACCTTCGCTGGCCATTATCTCAACACCATCGTAACCGGCCTGTTTAGCAAGTTCGGCGCTATGGATAAAACTGTTGATGGTTTTTAAGATGCCGCGACGGCTTAAGCGCCAAGGACGGAAAACATTAATAGGTGCTTGAATGCGACTGGGAGCGACCCCCCATGGATGATAGGCATATCGACCCGCATGCAAAATCTGCAAAATAATTTTACAATCATATTGTTGCACTGTTTCCGTGATGAGTCGGTGTTTTTGACTTTCTCGTTGATTGGATAACTTCGCTGAAAAAGGCGAGAGCATTCCTGACCAATTGGGGGAAAAACCACCCGTCACTATCATCCCAACACCCGCTTGAGCGCGCTCTTTATAAAACGCTGCCAAACGAGAAAAATTCTTAAAGTCTTCCTCTAGACCTGTATGCATTGAACCCATCATCACCCGATTTTTTATAGTCGTGTATGGTAAGTCTAGAGGACGAAAAATAGATGGGTACAACCCAGCATTAGTAAATACTTGCATACACTATCCCTGTGCAGATGAAACATTATCTAAAAATAATTGCAGAGCGCTCTGGACCTGTGGAGAGGTAATCAACTTTAACCCCCAGTAATTCCTCTAAACGTAACACATACTCCTGAGCAGCTTGGGGTAAGTCTTCCCAGTTTTGCACATTCATGGTGTTTTTCATCCAACCAGGATATGACTCATACACAGGCTCTAAATCAGCATAATCCTCAATCACTGCAGGCGGCGCTGTCACCAGTTCGCCAGTCTGTCGATGTCGATATGCGGTGGCAATCTGAATCGTTTCAAATTCATCCAAGACATCTAACTTAGTTACACATAAGGAGTTAATACTATTTAAAACAATAGCGCGTTTAACCAATACCGCATCAAACCAACCACAGCGTCGTGGGCGACCGGTGACCGAGCCAAATTCATGTCCACGACTTGCTAATAACTCACCGACACTATCGTGTAATTCGGTAGGAAATGGACCACTGCCCACGCGAGTGGTGTAGGCTTTGGCAACCCCTAAAACTGTTTTTAAATGCAAAGGACCAAAACCAGCACCATTGGTGACACTGCCCACACAAGTATTGGAAGACGTGACAAATGGATAGGTGCCATGATCAACATCTAAATGAATACCTTGTGCGCCTTCAAACAAGATAGCCTCTTTGGATTGATGATGTTTTTCCAGTAAATCGGTAATATCAGCCACCATAGGCCCTAGTTCTTCACGCCACAGCTCTAGTGCGTCTAAAACTGGTTGTATAGAAACAGGTTCAGCATGATACAACTGAGTCAATAGGAAATTATGATACTCGTATATCTCTGTGAGTTTTTCCTTAAACCGTGCTGAATGAAAGATATCCGCAAGCTTTAAAGATCGGCGTGCTACTTTATCTTCATATGCAGGACCAATACCGCGCCCTGTAGTTCCAATTTTACTCAAACCTTTACTGTTTTCGCGAGCAACATCTAAAGCGACATGACAAGGAAGCAACAAAGTACAACGTTGGCTAATGCGCAACTGTTGCTTTACAGGGATATTCAAAGCCTGCAATTCTTTAATTTCCGCTATCAGAGCTTCAGGCGATAAGACGACCCCATTTCCGATATAGCAGTGGACATTTGGATGTAAAATCCCTGAAGGTAATAATCTTAATACCAATTTTTTACCGTGATAGTATAAAGTATGACCTGCATTGTGACCGCCTTGAAAGCGGACTACTACTTTGGCTTTCGAAACCAAAGTATCAATGATCTTGCCTTTTCCTTCGTCACCCCATTGAGCGCCGACCAAAACTAAATGATTTGTCATATTATGAAACCTATTGATAAAATATTTTTTTATTACTAACCAATGACATGATTATTTATTAGATTCTGCATGTGGACTCGTGCCCTGCTGCAATAAATTAAAAAAATCATTATTGGTATCTACTACCAACATATTGTTGTTATTCGAAAATGTCTCTTGATACGCTTTTAAGCGACGATACAGAGAAAAAAACCTTGGATTTTGTCCATATGCTTTAGCATAGATTGTAGATGCCTTCGATTGACCTTCTGCTCGAAGCATTGCTGCTTCCTGGGTGGCTTGCGCCAAAATAACAGTAACTTGTGCATCCGCTCCAGCGGTAATTTCCGCAGCAGCTGCTTCTCCATCGGCTCGATGATGATTGGCAATTTTCTGCATATCTGCACGCATTCTCTGATAAATAGCAGCACTGGTACTTTGTGGTAAATCAATCCCTTTAATACGGACATCGACAACTTGTATACCAAGACTTGCAGCCTGAGCCTCTGCTTTTTGACGTAAAATTTCCATCATATCATCACGGCCACCGGATACTACATCAGAAATCAAACGTTTCCCAAACTGCGCTCGCAGTAGGGTATTCAATTGTTGTTCCAGCAAATTCTCAGCTTTAAGGGAATTACCACTGGTTGCTTTGAAATATTTGGCTAAATCCAGTATTTTCCATTTCACAAAATAATCAACAATCACATCTTTCTTTTCTTTCGTCACAATTCGAGAGGATTTAATATCCAATGTTTGTAGGCGGATATCAAAAACACGAATTTGATCCACAAAAGGAAATTGCCAATGCAAACCAGGCATCAGTACTAAAGCTTGGCGTGTAGATTGATCTTGAACCAATCGACCCAATCGCAACACAATAGCACCTTGTCCTTGCTGAATCGTAAAAAGGACGCACGTGGCCGAAATTAAAATTAAACATACGACCGCTAAAAGCTGTTTTTGAACTCGATTCATTCTAGTTTCTCCTCATTCCACGACTGATTCTGGAGCTCATCACATCCTCATCGTCACTGGTATGATTATTATCCGTAAGGACTCTTGCCGTTTGCCAATCATTATTACTTGCTTTGATTGCTTTGTCCGGATTGGTCATGGCTTTTTTCATAAAAGGTAAGTACAAATTTGGAGCCTGCTTGGCATCGATAAATATTTTTGGATTCTTACTCATAATTGCTTGCATAGTCTCAATGTACATTCGCTCAGCAGTAATTTTCGGTGCCTCAAGGTACTGTGGCAGCAATTGTAAAAATTCGGCTGTTTGCCCTTGCGCTTCAAATACAACTTGTTTGGCAAATGCTTCGGCTTCGAGATGAATGCGTTTTTGTTGACCTTTGGCAATGGGAACAACTTTTGCTTCATAGGCATGCGCTTGCTCAATAAAGCGTCTCTCATCCTCTTGGGCTTTAATTGCATCATCAAATGAACTCTGGACATTCTCAGGAGCTCGAGCAGGTTGAGGCGCAACACTGATAATTTGGATGCCTGTATTATATTTTTTCAAGATATTAACTAAAGACTCTTGAACCTGACTCCCCCAAATCTCACGACCCGCTGTAATCAATTGATCTAAGGTTGTGGTGCCGACAACCTGTCTTAAAGCACTGGAAGTGGCTTGTTGCAAACTTGCACCAGGATCGGAGACACTAAATAAATAGGCATTTAAATCAACAATGCGATATTGCACAGCAATGGATACCGATACCAAATTTTCATCTTTAGTCAACATTTGTCCTGAATACGAGTAATCAGAGACCCTATCTACATTCCTTACAACTTTTTTAGCAATGAACGTTGGAATCCAATGCGGTCCAGGATCGACCGTTGCAGCGTATTTGCCAAAATAAAGAACTGCTGCTTGCTCTGCAGGATTGACAATAAATATCCCTGATAGCGCCCATAAAATAACGCCCACAATGCCAATAATAAAAAATATACTATTATGAGCTACGAGATTAACCGGAATTTTCCCAAATGGAGAGCTTGAACCTCCTCTAGCCACTTTGGCTTTTCTCCCAAACCAACCATTCAATTGTTTCTGAAATCGTTTCAATGCCTCTTCTAAATCAGGAGGTTGCTTCCCATTCCATGGATTTTTATTCCCAGAATCATTCCAACTCATTACGCGTTTTCTCCCATTGGTGGGCCTTTTTAAAGGTAGATAAGACTTATAATTAAAAAAACAAGCTCTCATCATACAAAAAATGCGCTTTATACTCAAACCTTTTATCATCGTTTGCGGTAAAGTAAATCAAATACCTCATGCCCAAGCTTTTGACCTCGAACTTCAAACTTGGTGGTTGCCCGCCAACTGGGCTTGGTTACATATGTATGGGTTGAACTACAGTTCTGAAGTGCTGCACATGGCGTGATGTGTTGTAACATATGTACAGCATATGGCGCCCAATCCGTTGCACAATGTAAGTAGCCTTGGGGTTTTAAAGCGGATGCCAAGAGTTGCACAAAATTTAATTGCACGATACGACGCTTATGATGTCTTTTTTTTGGCCATGGATCGGGGAAGTAAATTTGAATTCCGTCTAAGCTTCCAGCTGGGATATTATCACGAAAAACACTCATTGCATCATAAGGTACAATACGAATATTGGTGAGGTTTAATCGCATCATGTCTAAAAGAATTTGTCCGACACCAGGCTTGTGCACTTCTACACCTATAAAATTGGTTTGGGGAGATGCCTGTGCCATCGCTATTAAGGAATACCCCATACCAAAACCAATTTCCACCACAGTTGGAGCAACACGGCCAAAAATCGCTTGAAAATCCCAAGGCTTTTGTACAAGGCTAATACCAAATTTAGGCAACCCATAAAGATAAGCTAAATTTTGTTTGGCTCCACATCGCCCATTTCTAATCACAAAACTTTTAATATTTTCATTCATCATTTCGAACGTCACTTCAATAATTTTTCAGATTATCCCAAAAAAAATCGGTTAACGCAAAAAAATGTTCAAATCAGTTGCAAAAAAACATTTAAGATGTTAAATTTTCAAAAATTATTCATGCAAATATTGCTTGAAGATTAATTTTTTGCTATAAAGTTCCCTTTTATTATTTGGATGGAAGGTTCAGTTAAGAATTTTTCCAGGAGTGTCTTATGTCTAAGATTTGTGAAATTACTAAAAAGCGCCCTACCACAGGCAACAAAGTATCGCATGCGAACAATAAAACCAAACGTCGTTTTTTGCCTAACATGCAATCTCATCGCTATTGGGTGGCAAGTGAAAACCGTTTTATTAAATTAAAACTTAGCACGCGTGCAATGCGGATCGTTGATAAAGTCGGCGTGGAAGCAGTATTGGCTGAATTAAAAGCGAATCGCGACATCTAAGTTTTTTCATCACCTTACATTACAGAGGCTCTAAATGGCTGCAGTGACTATTAAAGTAAAAATGGAATCCACCGCGGGGACTGGTTATTTCAAAACAACTACGAAAAACCCTCGAAACCATCCTGAAAAAATGGAATTAATGATGTACGATCCAAGAGTACGTAAACACGTTCTTTTTAAAGAAAAGAAAGTAAAATAACTCCTGATTCAATAAAAAAACGCCATTTCCATGGCGTTTTTTTTACTTCTAAATTGGATTGCTAATAAAAAAGTTAAATTCAAATAGGAAAATCATTTTTAATGAGCTAGACTGAAATTGAGGACATATATTAATAACGCTGCATGGAGTCAATTATGGATATTCAAATTACTGGTCATGGCCTTGAAGTTACCACTGCGATTCGAACATTTACAGAAGATAAATTTTCTAAACTTCAGCGTCATTATAATCAGATTATATCGTGTCATGTCATTTTTGATATCGAAAAGCTAGAGCAAAATGCTCAGGCCACCCTTCTCTTTAATAAATCAGAAATTTATGCCAAAGCACAATCTCCCAACTTGTATACTGCCATTGATCTATTACTTGAAAAATTAGAGCGTCAATTAGAAAAAAATAAAGATAAACATCTGGATCATCCTTCAGAATAAACCTAGCGTCCCTATTTTCTATTGGCTATTGAATTAACCTTTCATTAGCCATTTTTTTCGTGGATTTATAATGTTAAAGATTTCATTACAATTACAAAATAAACTTGGGCTCCATGCACGTGCATCTGCAAAATTTGTTGCCACTGCTTCTCGTTTCTTAAGCCGTATTGATGTGTGTAAAGGCAATCAAACCATCAATGGTAAAAGTATTATGGGGGTTATGATGTTAGGAGCCAAATGTGGTACTATTATTGACTGCGTCATTGAAGGTCCTGATGAAAGCGACCTTTGCCAGGCATTGGAAACCTTGATCGATAATAAATTTGATGAGGGGGAATAATTCTAGAGCTGCAACCCTAGCTGGTTCGTTTTTTTGGTAAAATTTAAATAATGTAAATACCCATTGCTTTGTAGCCCATCTTTTACTGACTGAGTTGTAATTTACCTAAACTTAATGCTAATATCAACAACCCATTCCAAGTTGGAACAATTGTTTTACAATAGGTTTTCTAAAAATTAAACGTCATTAATTGTGTGATCGATGACAAACTCCACCAGCAAGACAGAATTCATCATGTTGGCGACTTATTCGATCTAATAAAAACCTTAAACGAGAAATTCTCTAGAGATCATTTTGCAAACTCAACAAATTATTAACTATCGTCCTGATATCGATGGAATTCGAGCTCTGGCAATTATTTTCGTAATTTTTTTTCATGCGGGTTTCAAATTTGCAACTTCTGGATTTATTGGTGTAGATATCTTTTTTGTCATCTCAGGTTACTTGATAACCCAGCTCATTCAAAATGCCTTAATCAATGATAATTTTTCAATTATCAATTTTTACAAAAGAAGAATATGGAGACTTCAACCGGCTTTCATTGTTTTTTTTATTACAGCTATTGTCATGGCGTTTATCTTTTTATTACCTCTTGATTTACTTGATTTTATTAAAAGTGCCAGAAAAACCTCAGCCTTCATCTCTAATGATTATTTTGCCAATGTGTTAAGTGATTACTTCTCTTCACACTCCGAAACCATGCCTTTTTTACATACCTGGTCTTTGTCCATTGAATGGCAGTTTTATCTCCTCTTACCCATATCCTTAAGCGTGTTATACCGATTTTTTCCAAAAAAAAATCAACAAATAATAGTGCTCAGCTTATTATGTATAGTATTTGCCCTATTAACGCTTTACTTTTCCAAAAAACAACCTGGACTCAGTTATTTTATATTTCTTGGTCGTATTGTAGAGTTTTTAACAGGTTCTTTAGCAAGCCTTTGTAGCTTATCCTCGAATAAGAAACACCCCGCTATTTTAAATATCCTAGGTATTTTCTGTCTAAGTATTCTTATCTCTATCGTACCATTTGGAATCAATCGTATCGGTTATCCGAATGCATTGGCATTTTTACCCTGTATTTGTACTGCCTACCTCTTAGTATTGGGTACCAATCAACAAAATTTACATATCAGCCAGCTTCTTTCCTCAAAACCCTTAGTGTTTATAGGTCGGGTCTCATATTCATGGTATTTATGGCATTGGTTGTTCTTGGCTTTTATTTTTTATCAAATGGAAAAATCGAGCCCTTTGACACTTTCAGCCGCAATCATTGCGAGTTTTATAATCGCTTGCTTAAGCTGGTATTTTATTGAAAAACCCAGCAAATCATTTAGTCGAGCACCATTTATCTATGCCATTTTATTAATGCTTATTCCTATCACCTTAAGTCTGGCGTGCTCTCATTTCATTAAAAAAAATCTGGGTTACCCGCAGCGATTTAATGACGAGCTTCGCAATATCTATCAAATCCAATCCCGTTACGAAGCGCCTAAACGCCCATTATGTGTCACAGGTAAAATAAAACCATTTAATGCAGATTGCGAGGTCGGCGCATTATCTCCTTCAGCTAAACGTGCCTTTGTCATTGGCGACTCCTATTCAAATCACTATTGGAACTTTTTTGATGTCCTAGGTAAACAGGCTAATATCGATTTTTTATTTCAGTCGGTTTCATCTTGTCTAGCCCTGCCAGATATCAAGCTTTATGACTGGTCGGTACATCAAGGAAAAGTCTATTCGGCTTGCGAGCAGCTAGTCCAACAGTATTATCAAAAAATAGAACAAGACCATTTTGACTATGTAGTCATTGGCCAATTTTGGGGAAATTATGATGGTGTGCATGTTATCAATCAACTCAATGATGCTCAAAGTATAGAGGCTTCAAGGCAACGTATAGAAAAAGCCTTAAACCATGCCATGCAAATCATTACCAAATCAGGTGCTACACCTGTGCTTGTTAAATCTATTACACATATGAAAGAGGATACAATCTCTTGTTTTTTCAAACACATAAAAAGAAGAACCAATTATGATCCAATAGAATGCATGACAAAAAGCGACGGGGATTCTTCTTCCAATCAATGGTACGATAAAATATTTAATAAACTGAAAATAAAGTACCCCTCACTTATCATCATCGACCCCAAAATGGTGCAATGTAGGGATGATCTGTGCCCTGCTGATATTGACGGCATACCCGTTTATAGAGATTCAGGACATCTGACTGATTATGCAGCCTATCGTTTTGCACAAGTTTACCTGCAACAATTTCGTAACCCTTTTTTAGGCTAATTCAGGATTTTTTATGCTCTTGAGCGGTTGTTAGCACAAAATAGTTCATTACCGGTAATTATGAAGCGATAAAGATCCTTTGAGACAAATCACATGTTTATTAAAGCTTGTAGAGCATAAGAAGGTGAGTCAGCTATGTTTCAGTGAGCGGAGAAACCTCCTATGAATACCTAAACAGACTTTCGACGGTTCCGTCTCATCTTGTTCATGATAATCAAGGTTTGTACTGGACCGGAAATCGCATAAGCCAAAGAAAGCAAAAAAAGTACGGTCGCAGGATTTAAAGCTATCGCTATAAATATAATGACCATCATGAGCACCGTTAAAAATGACACTTTACCCTTAAGATCAATTTTTTTAAAACTTTGATATCGAATATTGCTCACCATCAGTAAAGCAATCATGACGGCCAATAACATAGTAATAAAAGGAAGGACCATCAGACTCAGATGATACTGGTGGCAAATCCACACCCATGAAGACAATAAAGCCGCGCCAGCAGGGCAAGCCAATCCCTGAAAATATCGTTTATCAGAGATCTCCAATTGGGTATTAAATCTTGCCAGACGCAATGCAACTGATGCGGTATACAAAAATGCAACCAGCCAACCAATTTTCCCTTGAAACTGCAAATTCCAATTGTAAATTAATAACGATGGCGCCACACCAAAAGTGACCATATCAGCTAAACTATCATATTCTCCCCCAAATGCAGTCTGGGTATTGGTCATTCTAGCAATGCGGCCATCCAAGCCATCAGCTATCATCCCAATAAATATGGCAATCACTGCCGTAACATAATGGTGTTTGATTGAAGCTATCATAGAATAATAGGCAGCAAATAAACTTGATGTCGTAAATAAATTTGGCAACAAATAAATACCAGGATGTCCGATTCGTCGACCCACTCTGCTCTACCCTTAATAAAATAACTTAATTTTTCTAATGATATCACATTTTCTAAGCGAAGGTGAAATTGTACAGCCTCTAGCTGTTCCAATATTAATAAACTTGTTTTAAACTAAAAAGATTATTGAACTTTAAGACTCCCTCATGTCATCTGAAAATATAGAAAATCAAACCGATCTAGCAAAAAACATCAAACTGACTTTTATTAAAAAAGCGGCTTTCGTTGCTATTTTAACCAACGGATTTTTTGGATTATTAAAAACAGCGGGAGGGTTTTTCTTTCACTCTCATGCATTAATTGCCGATGGGCTTCATAGCTTATCGGATTTATTAATTGATTTCATGGTGATTATCGGCGGACATTGGAGCCATCAAGAAGCAGATGCTGAACATCCTTATGGACATCAGCGTATTGAAACAGCAATGACCCTGTTGATTAGTATCTTCCTTATCTTCACAGGTGCTATCATTGCCGCCGATGCCTTCCGGGGTTTGTTCCACCATACCATAAGCCACCCGGGTATCATGGCTTTTGTTCTGGCTGGAATTTCTGCTATCGCAAATGAAGCATTATATCGTTATACGCAATATCTCAACAAAAACATACGTACTGATTTATTAGATGCATGCGCCTGGCACCATCGCTCAGATGCTTACACAGCATTAATAGTTCTGATGGGGATCCTGGGCAGCTTTTTAGGCATATCATCATTTGATCATCTTGCTGCAATTGTCGTAGGTTTAATTATCATAAAAATGGGTTGGAATTATAGCTGGGAAAGTATTCAGCAATTAATTGACCGAGGGGTGGATACCAAGACCAATGAAGCTATTGTCCAATGTATTTATGAGACCGCTGGTGTTGAAAAAATTCACCAACTGCGCACACGTGAAATGGGTCAGGATATTTTTGTAGATGTTCATGTGCTGGTAGATCCATTTTTATCTGTTTCTGCAGGACATTATATTGCCCAACAGGTGCATCATCGCTTGATGAAGGTGTTGCCAAAAATCAAAGATGTGACCGTTCACATCGATCCTGAAGATGATGAAGACTACTCTCCAAATTTAAATCTCCCTGATTCTAAGTTGATTGCAGAACAACTGATTAAAAAATGGCGCCGAGAATATCCTTGTATTGTAGATTGGACCACTCATTATATTCGCGGTGAAATCCAGCTAGACTTGGTCATCAATGATGCCATAGAGCATACGGATATGATCCATAAAAGTATTGCCAAAGACTGCGAGTCCAAAAAATGGGCAATAAAAACGATTCGGATATTGAGAGAACACCTGACTATTGGTATACTGCCAAGTAACTAAATTTAAAATGTGTCTCATGCAATTACAATACCTTGAATCATTATTTGGTTTTTCTCTTTTTGTTATTATTTTGCTATCTGGATGGCTTCCTTTTCATAAAAGAAAGAAACAAGATCACCATGAAGCATCCTTCGGTGAAACCATAGCTACCGGCATTTTTCTCGGTGCTGCTTTGATGCATATTCTTCCTGAGAGTGATCATTTATTTATTGGTCAAAATATTCATTATCCTGTCAGTTATTTATTAGCAGGAATAACCTTTTTATTTTTTCTCTGGTTAGAACATTTAGGGAAAGAATTATATCAAAACAAAATCACCCAACATGCATTCATAGGGGTCGCTTGGCTCATGTTGTCTGCCCATTCATTTTTTGAAGGTAGCGCTTTAGGATTAACCCAAGATTTATCACTATTGATCATGCTTTTTCTGGCAATAATTTCCCATAAATGGGCAGAAGGGTTTGCTATGGCGGTAGAATTAAATAAGGGTAGTCAAACGGGAAAGGTCAGTGTGGTATTATTCCTTCTTTATGCATTAATGACGCCTTTGGGGATCTTGCTAGGCTACCATTTTAACCACCCCAGTCATAACCTTTATAGCCCAATCTGCATGGCCATATCTGCAGGAACATTCCTCTATTTTGGTACCTTGCATGGTCTAGAGCGCTGTGTAATGGTGCAACGATGCTGCAACTTAAAACATTTTAGTTTTGTTATTTTAGGCTTTTTATTTATGGCTATAGTAGCGTAAGCGCGACAAAGGAGTTAACCCACCAGAGCAGGGCTGCTAGTCATGCTTTGTGCCTCAAAAGAGGATGCATCTGAGTACGCGTCCCAAATTCGAATAACCCAATAACTTCCTGTGGTGGGTATGGAATCATCTACCGAATACATAAATAATCGGCTCTTCAGCAAAATCTATGGGTGGATGGTGGCTCTTCAAGTCTACCAAGTTTGGTGATAGAGCGCTATTTGCAAGCAGTCCAGTGTTTTAAAGCCGTATGCCTTTTTGGGTGAGTTTTGCCTTGTTATTTAGGCCCTCTACAGGACCTGATGATAACCCTCCAGGCACACTAAACCAGTTCAAAATGAGCTCTTTATGACTGCGTAACATTTTGCATTGGTTTGAGATTGGACTCCATAGCTATATCAGCCCAGTCCTCTAAAAATTTACCAACCCATGATTTATATCTCATTGACCAAAATCTCTCTGAAAATACTCTTTAAGCAAATAGGCCTTGATGGATGATAAATTAATTTTGACCAGCTCTTCTAAGCGACCAGATTGCTTGTCGCTAAGGTTTTCAGGACGCTTCAACAGGATATACTTGGATTTTTCAAGCACATTGTCATTACCCGCATCTTTGAGTTCTTTCACCTCGTGTCGACGAACTTGCTCGACCGCCTCATTAAGTTTTTTAGCAATATGAAATCTATCAAGGATATTAAGGGTATTGACACACTTTTTCTTAATCACTTTAAGATATGGTTTCCACATATCACTGCACACAAACTGCAACTTATCACAAAGCTCTTTGCCAAAGTCTCTGAAAAAACGTAGAAGAGTTTTGGCTTTACGATCTTTGCCGCACCAAAGTAGGCGACGCATACCCTTGTCTATTTGATAAACGCATCTTAGGTAACGATGACCTTTAAATACTGATATCTCATCAATCCCAATTTGCTCAACACCATCAAGCCCATAATCAACCACCGTCTTAATTGAACGGTATACTGTTTCCCAGCTGGTGCCAAATATCGTCGCTGTTTGGGACCATGATAACCTTTTGGCCCATTGAGCCAGAAAAAGTTGATAACTCTTGGTTATCTGTTCTTTGCCATTACACCAAGGGAGAAGCTCAACTCGGATGCCGTGTACTTTGCAATCGACACGTCTCGGGGCATATTCAAAATAAACAGGTATATTCCAGAGGGGTACATATTGATAACGACGTAATGGCTGTTTATCGTAGGATGGT
>Ga0247843_1002291_pt1 | contig 35508 bp, 14 predicted proteins | sample LaCruzMarch2017__FD_192420 | JGI IMG/M metagenome (GOLD analysis project Ga0247843, IMG submission 192420) | Freshwater microbial communities from meromictic Lake La Cruz, Castile-La Mancha, Spain - LaCruzMarch2017_8m | ecosystem: Environmental > Aquatic > Freshwater > Lake | place: Spain... | reverse complement strand
TGACGTCAAAAGAAAGGGGGAATGGGCCCGTGTTGTCACCAACAGAGGGGGGGTCCGGGGGGGCATCCCCCCCGGCATTCACACGTACCACCCTCACCTCCAAAAGCCCGAGCGAAGCAGTTTTCATTTGGAGCTTGCGAACTCGTCTACGGACAGACCAAATGGGTTTTGACTTAAAGTAAGGGCAGGAATCTACGTAAATCGATCTTATCAAGGTGGGGAAAATAAATCTCAGCGTCACCGCGAAATACTGAGGGGGTTCGATGATGGATGCCGAAGTCTTCGTCTACATGGGGGAGGGAGGGGAGGGAGTTCCGGACAATGTCGTCCGTGTTCGGGTTGATCCCTCCATCACGTCAATACCCGCTCGTGCATTTTTCCAGCGGAAGAAGTTGGCCGAGGTGGAGCTGTGTGAAGGCCTCGTGGAAATTGGAGTAGATTCCTTCTCATGGTGCGACCATTCGATTACTAAAATCAACATCCCTAACTCACTCAGGAGGATTAATGATTGGGCATTCTATTATTCTCTTCGCACTCTGATTCGTCTCCACGGTGGTATTGAAAGCATTGGAACAAACGCATTCGCTCACTGCATCTTCACCAACTTCAGAGTCCCACTCCTCATCACAGTGATCCCTAAGGGCATATTATACAACTGTAAATCCATATTTTCCATCGAATTACCATACCATTTAACAACGAAGATAAACAATCAGGCATTCTTCAACTGTTACTGTTTACGAAATGTGGCTTTTCCGCCCAATGCTGTCTTTGGTGATAATATCTTTATTGGCAGACACATAGACACTGTCACAGATCTTCAACGATTGTTTGGTAATTCGAATGCAGGAATTATACGAGCGCTGCAGCGTCGATTTGATGGCCTGCTTATCCACAGTTTGGTATACTATCAGTCGTATAATCAGGGAGTGCTACACAATCTCATTGCCGCAATAAACATGAGATCGGGTCAGTGTCGGATGAGTATGCTTGATCCAATGGGTAATGAACAAGATTGTCTGGGTATGACTCCACTTCATATTCTGACGTGCTCATCAGTCCATGATCTAGAGCTTTATTGTTTAATTGTTGATAATTACCCAACAAATCTAATTACCGAAGATGGGTGGGGTGCAGTACCACTGCTGTATGCATTTTGGGGGGCTGCACCCGCTGAGATCATCCAGTTCCTGGTCTACAGCTACAAATCACTTTACCCTGGTTACGTATTCAACTGGACAGTGATGGTGGAGACTATGGGGAGGTGTGATACGCCGAAGGAAGGCATTCAGAATCTACTTCGGGGAAACAAATGCAATTCCCTGATCAGACAATTGATTGGGTATATTTGCTTGATGTGTTTGCAAATAATCCTACATGTTTCTCCTTCGATTCGTCAACTTTCAAAGAAAGGTTGCATTTTCTTATCATGTGCGGCATGTCAGACCGTGTGGAAGCTCTTGCCTTCAAAGTATGGCGTAATAACATCACAATTATGATTCACACTGCTGATTACAAATGGAGAAGAGAGCACAACTTCCATATCATACAAAGAATCCGAGCAAAAATTACCCATTTTGAAGCCGAATACCCAAAGCTGAAGGAAATTACAACGACATTGGAGCTTGCATTGTGGAAGTTGAGTATGAATGAGAAAATTTCCCCGGAGGAAGCAACTCAATGTAGTAAGATAATCAAGAATGATGAATCGAACATTCGACGGCAATGCCGGATTACCTGCGGAGCTGATGTTATCATCGGGCATGTGCTGCCATATCTAATCTATACGGAAGACAACGATGAATCTGACTGAGATCAAACTCATCGCTGATGGAGGAGGAGCAAATACAGAATTGAAGTCATTTGGTAGTATGTAATATGAAAGTCTCTTCATTGATAGCGTGAAAGTGTTATTTTTTGCATAGTAAATATTACATGTAACAAATTAATGTGCAGGAGAGCCTAAAGCCAATTTGCTTACGTACACTTCCCGGCGAAGCTCTTGTCCTCTTGTTGAACACAACACAGACTCTGATCTGAATCTCTTCCCCTCTTTCTCCATGTTGTCGTTGACCGCCCGCCGCTTCGTTGTACTATGCCTAGCAGTCGTGGCAACTATTACTATTACCACTACCGCCTTCACATCGGTAGAGAAGCAGCCTGCTAAAACAACCTCGTCATATGCTCCCATGAAGCGTGTTGGCTTCGCGACACCACGTGAGTTGTTTATTTCAACCATGTATTTTTCTTTCGCTTCATCTACATATATCCGTCTAATAAACAGTTCGACCTCTTCTTTCCATCTAATAAAACTCAGCACCCTCGTTCAATCGTAATCGTTGCACCAACGGAGTATGCATGTCATCCGACCCTAAGGCCGATGGGACTGTGTATGATGATGAACCAATGCTTGAACCAGAACGAGATCCATTATCGAATACTATGAAGGAACGTCTCATACGTGAGGCATCGACTGGTCTCGACTCCGAAAAGCCTCAAACGAATGTCATCGCCATCATTGGGGTGGTTGTGGCCATCCTTGTTGCGGTGGGAGGAAAGGATATTCTTTTCTAGTGAATTATGGTGCTGTGTGTGTAAGAGATGATATAAATATTATGATGATGCAATCGAATGTAATGGACACAACACTATTGGAACAAAATATACTGTCTCGTTTTCGCATCATTCTTTCTACCGTATTGGCTGATGATCTTATAATGCGGTTGTGTTAGTCCAGAAGTTGAGGAACGTTCAGCAGCTAGAGGCGAAGGTAGGACAAACAGAGTCCTGCTTTAATAACAGAGCGAGCTCCTTGCGCTAGTCACGTGTGTTTGATTAAATATAGACTAAAATCAAGCTGCTATTGAAATGAAACTTCAGTGATTATTATATGTTTTATTAGCATTAGCAATCAAGTCTGTGACTGGATAGACGATAGAATCATCCACGGTAACTTTCACAAGTGGTGTTCCTGAAAGTGTGAAAGAATTAATTAGGAAAATTGTTAGTGTTAGCTTCCACTGAATATATGTCAAGAATAATAGTACATTGCAACACAATATTGTCAACACATACCTCCATTCTGACCCGGGAGAATCTTTCGAAACGGACTACCCGCTAATCGAGCGAGGGTATTCATAGATTCACTATCTAGTAATTGACCAATCACCTTTCTGCCCTCTTTATCCATTTCTGATAATGTTGGTCCGGCTGTTATTTGGAATGCAGATGAATAGGCCTCATCATCTTTCCCTAGCACTAACCCACCACCGTAACCAATGCCTTCCTTGGGAATAGATATTAATCCAGCGACGTCATGTGGTCTACTACTAACCTCATCTCGTACCAATTGTAATCTAACACCCGACGGTCGAGCTTGTGGGACATATTCTTCAGGAGCCTTTGCCTTACGTATTGATCGAGCGTATGCCACACGTTGACTCGGTATACCAAAATCAACACGTTCCTCTGGCCTAACATAAGTCATGCTACCACGACCAAGTCGTACAGGCGATCCCAGTAACAAATCTTTACTTGTCACGAGTCCCGATTTAGAACATAAATCAATCATCTCTTTTACCGATTCTGGACAATTATTGCCATATAATCCCATTCGTATTGTGCCCGTGGATGCATAGCTACCAGTACCAATTGTCATTGTTAGTTCGACAATATCTGTGATTTCATATTTGACATCATTTATTATTGTTTCTGGGATTGGTCGGCCCTTGGGCACGCCCTCCTCGCGTAATCGTCCATCGGGCCCACAGGTGGGGTCTAATGCATCACATCTATCCACGCCACCCCAATTCCAACCCACGGCACCATCCAAATCGAACTTCTCGAGACAATTCCCCTCTGCGCGACATTGTTTTTCCGCCGATCCCACGGCACGTTGGACGGGCGACGAGGCCGCATTCGTGACCTCGGGCGAAGATAATAATGCAGCAACCGATGGCAAGAATAGCCGAGATGATGACAGGAGGAATGCCCTCCTCTTGTCACTGATATTATGGTCGATTGAAGATGACATCAATTGGAGGGCATTGTATTTTCGACAATGAATTGGGCGTGACGGAGTTGCTGGTCGTACAGCAATTATGGGACAAGAAGAAGGAGAACGGAATGCCGAAGCAACGTCCTCGACCGTCAAGGATGCCAATAGAAGAAGACACCATGGGAGTAGGAGCGACATATTATGTAGACGGGGCGGGGAGAGTGACCAAGCAAGCGAATCTCAAGAGCTCGTTTGAGCTGGTCCGGAAAGCGCGCTGTCGTGGACGCGGCGAACGAAGGCAATGATTTGCAGCATGAGGAGTAGGACGACCACCACCTTCGTCGCGAGTGACAACAATAGCTTTGTTGTTTCATCATTTTACTCAACTGCTCACCGACATGCTCTCAAAACAACCACCACCCTCGCCGCGCTCATTGACGATACCACTGCTGCTAGCACCACAAGTTCAAGTCTATACTTTGATCCATCCACCGTCATAACTCCGGGAGTTTTCGAACCGGTCCTAAATATTGAAGCAACAGTATCATTCACCATCATTGCTATACTATTTGCACTGCTGCAATATCGTATCAATGCCGTAACGAATGCCGCAACTCGTCGATCAACTGCCTTGGTCGAATTGCGACAGGCAGAGTCATTACAGCTTTCGAACCCGACTATTGATACAAATGTCATAACGAGGGCAAAGAACGAGTACGGGAGTGCACTTCGACGGGAATTACGATTACGTACTATATTACCTGGTGTACGAATCGCTGCTCCGAATGATGCTGCGAGATCCGAGGTAGACCGTGCGGCGGCAAAACGATTCTTGGGGTGGGAGAATGAAGATTTTGGTTATGATGTTGATGCGCCAACCATTGACGAAAAGGCTGGGAGTAGTCGCGGTGGAAATAATAATAATATAGCATCAGTAGAGGAGGAGGGAGGATATGGCAACGGACTGTCGAACGGATCTAAATTAATATTAGCCGGTGTAGCGTCCATGCTTATTGTGCTGCTGTGGACACTGAGTTTCGATCCAATGACTGCTGCTACTACTACAGATACCAATGTTTTTGGTTGAATATGTAAATAAAGAAATCGAGAATACCGCAATGATGATCTGTGGTCAGATTAATCTGTTTTCAAAGTTGTTATCTCAGTATTGAATCGCAACAATTCGCACGTCTTGCAAAAAACAAATTTCTTTCCGTATCAACAACATCATCTCCTCTAGTAAATGAGAATGGACTCATTGCATCCAGTATATCTTCCTCGTGAGTTTCTGAGAATCCTGGTCCCCGTCGTCGAGCCTCCTTCTTGCTAAATGTTTCTGCCACAACATAACAACACTGCAAGGTAGTTCCAACAGAAGCATCGTTGGTGGATAGCAAGGAGCATGCACCATCAATAACTCGTGCCTCCCACCCTTCCACATCAATGTGTAAGAAACCAAGTGGGTGTATCAGATCAAAATAGTCATCCAATCGATGTATGTCAAGGAGGGACAGTGGTGCTGACGAACACGACGACGATTCGTCATCAACGTCATCACCAGGAGTAGATTTGCCACCCTGACTTGTATCATCCAAGCAATCTGCACCAGCATCTCCCTCATCCTCCTCCGACGGCGACGAAACCAGTGAGTATGATGTCCGACCATCAAACTCACACCAATTCTTTTCTTTCGTACGATTCTTTCGTACCATGGCACCATTGATTATTGTCTTATCACCAAGGACACAACATATCACACGAAATATATCAGAATTATCAAAACCATTCATCTTGGCAACATGTTCAATAAAGCATGCCTTGATCGGATTAGGCTCAAATGCCACAAAGCGTATATCCTCTCGGTGCAATGTATCACGTGCATATAATGCCATCGTCACTATAGTGTCACCAAAGTGCGCACCAGCATCGACGAAGCATGCACCGTGGGGAAGTGTGGATAATAATGATGCCTCGAATTTTTTAAGCCTCCGGCAACGCCATAATTGATCATCTTTACCAGTCCATCGTCCAGCCTTGGGTCTGCCTGGGATTTTTGCGAGATCCCATTCTTCGATGTGATTTCCGAGGACTGTTTTGGGAACCTTCCTTGATGATGACATTTAATAATTAGTTTTGGGCTATTACTAACCTTGTCATTCATTGTTATCCAAATGGTGGTCGGTGAATGATATGCAGAATATACCAAAAAAAATAGGAGGTCGTTAGCAAGATGATGACATACAGACATTCACTCAAGCTAACGGACACTTTGCCACGAGCCTTTGGCTACGAGTGGGCACCTTCACCTGTGACTCATCTACTCTCATTGATAATTCAATGGACGACTACTCACCACTATTGCCAACGCCCTGATTCCTCCGGGCGGTCGTAAAGTCTGCACAATATCGTGATCTAGATACTTATCGTCCAGTACGTATCTAGGTATCATAGGGTGTCATTGTTTTTGAATTTGGTACGATTCACCCTCCGAACACGTTGACCAAACTTGGGATTGATAAGAGATGACAAACTACGGTGCGATCGATCTCGAGGCGATTGACGAGGAGGTTGATGCTTCTTCGCGCCGTCGTCCTAGCACTTGGGTCCGCGTTGGTGCTACAGCATCCCTCCTACTCCTCCTGTCCATGGCCTTCATGGGGTCGTCACCAATTAATGTTGGTGAAGATGACCGTGGGTCGTCCGTCCGAGCTCATGAGATGTATGACGCCTCGTTGATTCATCAATCGGAGTCGTCGTTATTTCATCTTCTTGGCATGTCAGAGAACAATACGGACGCTAACGGTGACGGTACACCCCAGGAGAAACCCTCCGGTGCGGACGATGACGACGATGACGATAACGAGGATCGCAACACCACCATCTGGTCGGGTGTTCTCTGTTACTTCCACCCCGCTGATGAATTATGTGCAACGGATTCACCCTCGTCAAGTCCAACATTACCTCCCACGGATGCACCAACCTTACCTCCCTCGTCGACTGCCCCCACCATGAGCCCCGTGCGGGCTGAAATCCCACCACCACCACCACCTCCTCCTCCAACCAAAGGTAGTAGTGCGAAGGATAAGAAGAAGCCAGTGCATCATTCGAAGCCAGTGCATCATTCGAAGCCAGTGCATCATTCGAAACCAGTGCATCATTCGAAGCCAGAACATCATTCGAAGCCAGAACATCATTCTCGGCATGATGATAAAAAATAATAGCTAGGTTGCACGCACAAACAAACACAACATGGATCGTTTGAGTTTTGGATATTAATAATCCGATTTTGAATTATGTTCAGCATTACTAACTTAAAGTATCATTGGTCAAAATAATGGTTAACTGCTAATATGTTATAATAGAAAAAAAATAGTAAAGTAATGCTTAGAGTGTAGATCTCTCAATTTTGGTTTTACATAATGTGAAATGCTGCGTACAATTTAGAAACGTGAAAAAGCGAGATTAGCTCTTGCAAAAATGAATAAAGTTAGAGAGTCCTAATTTAACATAACATCATAGTTGTCCAAATATAATTCACTTTTGATACAATTATAAGAAAGACCAATATGATAGCATGCAAATGAATTGATGGTTTAGATTTACTTATTTAAATGATTGTTGCTACAATCTCTCCCAAATTATCATCCACAACAAAAAGAGTAATGCTTTTGTCACAGAAAAATGTGATACGATACAAAATAGAGAACACATTGGTCTCTATACCAGAGGAATCAAAAATGGAAGAATGATCCTCTCTATCCACAGAGACATGAGCAAATTGATTGAGCTCATCGGCAATTTCGTTTGGCGTCGCAAAAACACTAATGCTATCAGTAACTCGTGAAAATCCATCGCTCGTCGAGTACTCAAGGGCAAATGTTTCTGTCAATTCGATGGCATTCGATGCAATGAGAGAAATTGATATCGTTTCTGAGTTTGATAGTAACGGTAGAGCTATTCTTGGTTCACTAAACCCCATAGCACTATATGACAACACTCTCACATAGAATGATTCATTCGGACCTAGATTCGTTATCACGGAGAAATAACTCTCCTTGCCTGGCATCGCGGGAACTAGCTGACTCGAGTGGTCAAATAAAGAGTCTGAATCCCACTCGACTCTGTACGATGCAATTGGATCGCCACCTGAAAATAGTGGCCGAACCCAGGATACCCCCAGTGTTGTATCAGACAAGACATTAACACGAACCTCCCGAGGTGGGGACGGTGCCACTTTTGTTGGTGAGATGGAATACCGAGATGTTGCTGGGTCACTCCAGCTATGGCCGTTGAATGCCTGAACTCTAGATATGTATGTCTTCTTTGGTGATAATGTCGATGGTGTGATGAAACTTGTATGCAATCCTCCATCTAGCACTGTTTGAACTCTTGCGATTGACGAACTTCCAAGGAGTGTACCCCCAGTGGCCATCGTTGATGACGGACCAGAGCCTGTGTCTACTAACAAGAACGGTAAATTACCATTTAGCGATGTGAAGGTGATCACCCAACGTCGGCCATACACTGACATTGAATCTTGCGTGTGAGTGAATATTGACACATCGACTGTCCCGATTGTTGATAATCCTTCTAAAGCTTGCTTTACATCACTAGCGTCTGAAGCTGTATTAATAGGTGACGAAAATTCACCCATAAATTGTACAGTGATGTGACCTTCCATATCATCCGCTGATGACTCGAGAATAATCTCTTGGATTTCTTGTGTGTTTGTAACATCAAAGCTTTGAACATGAACCTCAACACCTCCAGCCTTCTCGGCCAACTCGACCTTGTATTGGAGAATATTATGCGACCCCCCTTTGGCAAGTGCAGCATCCCACTTTATTTGAATGGTTGTATTGTCAATGGAAGACATCTCTACAAATATTGGTGGATCAGGTCTATCCACTGGAGTTAGTGTGGACGGCATACAGTACTGTGATTTGCCGTATGTCTTGCCGGCACCATTGTATGCAGATACTCTAAAATGGTATGGCATACCTCGCCTCAGACCGCCGACTAAATGGACGATTTCATTGTGGCCAACAAAGTCAGCAGCTTTCAATTCGACATTCCCAGCGTATAAACCATCCATACGGGGTAAGACACTTTGTGAAGTTTCTGTTACAAAAATCAGAGGAGTGCTTGATCCATCCGAACATATCAGCTGATCATGTACAACAAGCATCGGGACATTGCCGAGACGATCAAGGAATATGATCGACCACTGAAACGAGTTCATCTTGCCGTGTATTTTACGTCGAGAAATTTGCACCTTGCCAAGAGACGCAATGCTTTCGAGCTCGAGCTTCAGATCCTTTGCCGTAGCATTATTGAGAATATCCTTTGTTCTGGCACCTTCAAAAGTAAGCGAGAAATGACCACTAAGAATCCCATTCGATGTGCCACATTGCATAGTCAAAGTCTGCTGCTCGTAGCCCTTGAATGCAGTTACCTCCTCCTTCACGGCAATTCTAGCTCCCGTTCCGATCAATGACGATCCAGTGCTTCCCAAAATAAAAGTTGCAAACATGTTTGGTAAGTCAGTAGGATCGACGCTTACTGTCAGGGACTCGATCGGGCCAGGGCCATATCGATCGTCGTTGCCGTGATTGATCAAAAATGTAACTGCCCAAGTAACTCCATTCGGTATATACTCACGAGAAACGACGACAGTTCCCACTGTTGGCAGAGACTCTAAAGCACGCTTCATTTCGTGGGCAGTTGATTTTACAGATACCTCGTCAGTTGCATGCCCTCCAAACGCGATCCGAAACGTCCCTCCTAAGTCATCATCTTCGGCTGATAGAGTGATGGACTGAACGTTATGCTGCGAGTATAACAACGATATATGATCAGTGTTCATCGATTGCATTCCAGCAAAGTATCCCATCAGGTTCCATTCGATTTTATACTTCGTCACGGGCGCGCCACCGTCATCGTTCACCTCACGAGGGAAGGAAACTTCAATTTCTGTGTCCGATTTAGGTGACAGGTGCAAATATCTGGGAGGATCGGGTGTTGTCTTGGGAGATAGATATCGTGGTGTTGGTAAACCAGGTTCAACTGAATAGCCATATGAATTGTATGCGTAGACGCGTACGTAATAATTCAGGCCCTTCACTAGTCCTGTCAACTCATGCTTACACGGCTCACATCCTGATACTAGGGTGTACGAACCTATCGGCGAGTTATTGAGACTGTCGAATGTCTCTTTGGGGTCCCATTCTATGCGATAGAGAGAGATAGTTTCACCGCCGTCGCTTTTCGGCCTTGAGAAGATAATCTCAAGTGACTGACTCGACGCAACGGAAAGATTGACATTCGTAGGACTTGACGGTTTTTGAACAGGAGGAGCTAACTCACGAGGAATCGAGGTTTGTGGACGGCCATATCCAAGCTCGTTGGCCGCAGATACTTGCACACTGTAGGGCTGTCCCGAGGTCAGACCGGTCAGAATATAGCTGTAGTGCTTTTGCGATTGATTGACCACTGTGACCACTTTTGTCATGTACCCGATGGGCAGTACTCCTGGGGTCAACACATTTATCTGTATGATGGGACTGTCGCCAGAGGAATCGCTCATTTCAGTTGAATCTTCCATACGAAGTAAATATCCCCTAATGGATGGTGACACAAAAGTTACAGTCCACTTGTATTCAGGATTTTCACCTGACCGCCACACATTCACCTCTCTAATAGTATTCAGGCTCTCAAGTGCCGCTTTGACGACATCACCAGATGAATCAACACTTAGGCTGGAAGTCTTCTCATCACCATAACCTAAAGCAAACGTCCCCCGTGCAGGCAATCCATTTTCAGACTGGAGGACAATTTCTTGAACTTCGTCAACGCCGGACTCCACCCAATACTCAATGAGGTACTTCGAAATACCAAAGCCATTTTCGCTAAAGGGTGAGCGCCAGGACACGAGGAGTGAAGATGACGATTCTTCTACCGTAATGTTTGCAGTATCCACCGCCATGGTTGAGATAATCACACCATTCTGATCATCGATATCGGTTGGTTTGGAGCCGGGGGCTAAGGATAATGGGCGTGAGCGTGAAGTAGGACCGGCTCCAGCTTTGTTTACTGCTGATATTCGGACGAAGTACTCAACACCCGGGTTCAATCCTTCTATCAAGAAATAGTTGAATTCTTCATCCACACTATTGTATGATGGAAGTCTTTCGCTGGGGACCGAATCAGCGTCAAGCGTTGCATTTCTCACAGACCCACTTGAAAAGGTGTCCAGCGTTGACCATTCAACGATGTACGAACTGACTATAGAGCCTTTGTCATGAGGGCTTGTCACCGATGTGAAATGTACGGCAAGGCTTGAAGGATTGGACGCAACACGCTCAAGCTCAATAACTGCGGGCGGCAATGGCGGACTGTATGGCTTCAAAAACAAAGACGGACAAGGTATGCTGAGGCCTTGGGTGTTCTTTGCCGAGACTCGGACTCCAAAACCATCCAGTATATCGGATGTCTGATCCAAACCGCCAATGGTGTATGAGAAAATTGACGCGTTATTCGCTACTTCAACCTCGTAGCTGTCTGTGTTGACGGAGCCTTCTCGTGATGCATCTGGATTGCAACTCATCGATTGAGAACCAGAGGAAGCGCAGGTCTCACTGCCTTTGGCGCAAACGCAGAATTGGCTTCTCTCTGATTCTGGGGTTGCCGCGAGCGTGTCAATGTTAATTGTGGGGATTGGCGCATTGTTTGTAAGGAATTCAACGTCGTAGACATTTACTTCTCCTTCGATTGATTTCAGAACTTTGACATCGCCGATAATCGGGATACTCTGTATGAGTTTCTCTACCTCAAGAGCGGATGCTCCGACGGGGATCTTGATTTGATGAGAATTAAAGCTGACAAAATACATCTCCCCAGTGATAGGCGTACGCAACTGCTGTTTCTCTGTGGTGCCGTAATTACTGGCGTCCCATGATTCCACGAGATACGTATTGGAGTGGATTCCTCCATCGTCTCCGGGAGGAGCCCAGCTAATTCTGAGAGAGTTCCATCCTGCAATCTCAACACTACAGAGCGTAGGGCTGGATGGTTTGATGGCTTGGGGCGACACTCGAAATGGCGATCCGTGAATGTGACTCGCATTATAATACATACGGGGCTGATCGATAATGGCAAATGGTTGAGAGATACTTTCCCAGAATAACTTTATCATCCCTTGTCCACGGTTCTCGCGAAATTCGACTTTGATCTCAACAAGTTGATCTGCCTTGAGAATATCTATTGTGGTGGCTGAGAATACAACGTACTTATCGGTATCATTAACCTCATGCTCAAATTCATCAATGAGCAGCTCACTCCCGACCCACAACCTTAAAGCATCGTTGACATGTGCCGTGAAAGTGTAAATTTCATCGAATACGGGTTTGATATAACCAGTCCATCGAATACTGATAAAGTCTTTTCCAGTGGTTGTGACAGTCTCATTATTATTCCACTGAAAATCAATTGACTCATCAACTCGAGTCAGTGTAGGCGATCCGTAAAGCCAACGATTGTTGTAGTATTCACCAGCCAGGCCACCAGCATGAGCGGCTTGGATTGATAATGAATATGTACCCACTCGTGGAGGATTGTAAGTTGCCAAATAACGTCCACCCTCGATGTTCTCTATGGTTCCAAGGACTGTTGTGTTTGCGGATCCGTCGAGGGTGATCACAAAATCATCGCCACGGCGACCAGCAACAGACTCGACACTATACAAAGGCCGGTCGTAGGAATCTACGGGGCAAGTGGGTGTCATAACAATAGTGCCACCAATTAGCATATGGCCCTCCACAAAAAATAGCTCAGCATCACCCTCAAAAGACATGAGGTGTATCGCAAATGAATCGGAATCGTCCAAATGAGTAACGAGTACCGTTTCGATAGCGGCGATATCAGTTACAATCGCATTTTGCAATTCCTCCGCTGAAACATCAACACTGAGAACTTGCGTTTGCTCGTTCTTGTACACAAGATAGAAATAGCCACCAATAGACACGACACTTGTTGGGAGAATGTCAAGCCTCTGGTGAATATTCCAGTCGCAGGACACGATTCCCACGTTGGCATTGTCACCATCTAACAGCGCTCCGTCGACAGTTAGCGACGGCAAATCTCCAAGTACTGCATCAAACGACACAATGTATTGATAGCCCAGTCGATTATGAGGCAATCCATGCTGATAAATCTTAGCCGATGGGTCTGATTTACCCAAATATGGCGATGACAAGGTTATAGTGAATGGCGTCACCTCGGCCATGTCTGTAATCGAAAACAGTTGACCTCCATCTTGATCTCCAATCCGTATCCAGTCCCCAATAGTAAATTCGGATAGCATTACGCTGGGAGTGACAACGGAGAGACCTTTGGTGACTGAAATAGTTTTTCCAACGACCAAGTCTTTTGCAGAGTTGGACGTTACTGTCACCGATCCTATTCCTGGAATCGACTGCAGGTGCTTCTCGAGTTCACTTGTAAAGGCAGATGCTTCGATGCGGACTGTCTTCCCGTACATAGATATCTCAAAGAATCCGCCTATTTGGGAAGAGGATGATGTCTGAATTATTTGGACCTCTTTCAACGGACCATCTTGGATTGCGTTCGAGAACTCATCTCTCGATTGCACAAAGAAATGCGAGTCGGTTTTGTACACGCCCGTGGTCAGCCCCTCGAAGTGAGGCACACCACCATGATCATACGCCGTTATCTTGCTCGAGGCAGTTCCTGAAGGCTTAACCCAAACTCGATAGGGGCTGCTGCCGTCTTCAATAGTCTCCACCTCAACATATATGCTTGCGTCAGTCAAGCTCGTTTGAAGGGGAGATAAGTTACCGAAATTGACTAAGCTATTCGGCGACTTCCCTTCGTACGGGTTGAATGTAACTTTCCACAATCGGTTAATTTCATCCGCTTCAAGAGATACAATAATGTCTCCAACAGTGCTAAGCACTTCCAGCTTCTGCTTCAATTCGTTGACATTTGCATTCCAAGGTATTGGATCAGTTCTTTGTCCCATGAACGTCAAAGAAAATTTGGCCCCATCAAGCATTGATTGGTCAATGACTTTCAAATTTATAGATTGGATCTCGTAATTTGGTTCGTCATCAACTTTGATGTGCGCAAATTTTCCAAGCGACAACGAAGCGATATCCCACTCAATCGTGCTACCGATGATGTTGGATGTGTCGACACTAAAATCGGGTACATCACCTAGTAACGACACATACGAAATGACGTATTTAAAGTTGAATAGCCCATGAGTATGCTTCTGTACGTCGAACGACGAGATGCCTTCCATTGACAAATCTAGCGCATTCTTCAGTGCTTCCTCGTTGGCGTCCCATGATATTGGGAGGGTGGATAAATTCCCAAGCTCGATAGTAAATGCCCCACCTCTTGATTTGCTGGTATATCCAGTTGTTATCTGCTGTCGCTTGGAAGAAACTGCTTGAACCACGGCAACAGTGTGCCAACCACTTGTTTTCGGAGTGTACTCCACCATGAAGAAACCCTCATTTGCTCGATTGAGTGTCCCTTTCGTAATGGGAAATAAGCCGTCCACATTGGCTTGCTCAGGGAAAATGAAGACCCCGAACAAGTCTTCCTTCTGATCCGCCAGTCTGTCATTGCCAAACGAATCTTTTGGTTGAATAACAAATGTGGCTCTATCTCCGGCCGTTACTGACACAAGTCCCTTGCCGTAAGCAGTAGTCCGAGAAGGACTCGTCTCTCCTGGAGAGACAGCTATCGTACGCGGAAACCCATCGATTGATTTTGGCCGTCGTCCCTGCACAATCTCATCCACTTTGATCTCAGACACCTCACCACCAAGGTGAATCTTACTTGATACTAGCATGTGCACATCTCCTTCCAGGGACAAGAAGGTCACATCCCAAGAGCAAGATATTGATGGATAATCGCACTCATGACGAGATACGTCAACTGATCCAATAGTCTCGATCGATTCCAGAGCCATTCTGAATTCATCACTGCTGGCATCAAACTCAATACTCCCAGATGCAAGCGGAGCTGCCTCCACTTCTCCGTGATACGTCAGAGTGAAGGCGCCAGAAAGCGAGGAATGTGAATGAGTAGACGTGGTCACCCGTTGCACTTCTTTTACAGTTGGAAGCCTGACATCCATCAAGTACGATCCACGAACTGACGGTGAATACCTGACGGTGTGGGTGCCACTTTGGCAAACTTTACTTGCCTTGAAGACAGCGACTTGCTTTGTCGGGCCTAAATATGGCGAGAGCAGTGGGATGCTTGTGGCATCAAATTTGCCGGTAGGAGAAACGGTGTACATGATGCCGTCGATAGCGATGTTATCTCCACGTAGTAGAATCCCCATGAAGTTTGACTTGGTTGCAAGACGAGACGAGAGATGAAAAGCATCTGCCTCTCCGATGTATATCCAATCGTTGCTTGTCACAGTAGCACCAGATACTACGACTGGCGACGAAAGTGTTACCACCCCATTGACGCGTCCCTCTGCTGCCCAGCCACTGTTGCCACGGAGGTCAATCTCAAAGCCGGGATCAGATCCATACGTATACCTGTTATTGTGATTGGCGTCCTTCGTTTGGATTACAAAACTGCATTCTGCCATGGCTACACAAGATAAGAGACCATCTCCCTCCGCGGAGCTTGATGTATCGATTTCTCCAGGAGAGACGTGAATTGAAAATGGACTAAGGGACGATCCACCAATATGCCTGGTATAATAAAATGTATGGGATGGCACATTTTGTCTTGGCATGGATGATGATCTCCAAAACAGTTGCATTCTAGCCTCGTCTGTAAAGTGGACATACTCGACCTTTATCGAATGGAAAACACCGTCTTTCAGAATTACAGGCGTCGATGACAAAGACTCGGTATTTGTATCAATAAGGCTATCAATCAAAACACGTCCCCCAACAGTGAGTCGAATACCACCATTGAAGAGACAAGAGAATGTGTAGTTATCTGTCTTGTCCACTTTGATTTCCCCTTCCCAGCGTGCGGAAAATGAATCCATTGGGAACGACGGATCCGACAAGACCGGAGAATCGAATCCCCAGTCAAATGATATGTCGGTGTCTAGGCGTGTCGAATCGCAAACAGGTTTGTCAACCGCACACCATGGAGTCTCGTGGTAGGGTATAGAATTGTGATAATCATTACCGTAAACAGGTTCTGTGAAGTCTTGGTTCTTGAAGTACGTCGCCAATAAGCCTCCCCGAGACCGCAGCATGATTGAGGACTCGTATGTACCTGCCAAGATCGGAGTGTACGCTACCTTGTAATGTCCATCCGGATGACCTGTCTCCAGCACTTCGACCAATACGTTCGGACGATCGTTACGGGGGGAACCGATGCATGCATCAGAGACTCCGTTGAGGCTAAGCACAAGTGAAGTACCATTTGTCATGGTAGACGACAGCTTGTTTCCGAAACGATCACGAGCGACGACATCAAATGATTCCTCTTTTCCAGTTACGGCAACCAGATCGGAGTCATGAGTGCAATAGTGGGCACTTGCATCAGCAGGATCAACAAACACCCCTGTAGAGATATCCGACCAGATTGATTTATCATTCACTTTTATTGATGCAGAATAATGACCGCTGACAGTTGGTGTGTATGTGACGTTGTAGCGTCCACCACCCAAGTATTTGACCGAGTCCACGGCATTGATAAGGTTGTCCACGGCAACCATGACACTTTGTTCTGAACGAACATACAGACTTGGGATCGGCCCATCTTCTCTGCTAAACGTCAGCTTCGATACTGCCGTCACTGGGTCGGAGGGGTCAAAATGACAGACTGTCTCGTGAGTGCTACCAGCAGTAGTTACAGGATGAGTCAAGTCGAGTGCTTCTAGAAGTATGAGCGCCAACTCGTGCAAAGGCGTGAGGGCATCGATAATTATATTTTTGTTCAAGATAATCAATTCGAAAGACCCTTCATTCTCGCCCTCCACCAGTGCCTCGGTTGAGTATGAGCACGAAAGAGTGTGTACTTCATGCAATTCGATGCCAACATCTGGTATCAAATTATGCGAAAGAGAGAACTCAATATCGGCTGGACTGCCGCTGTCAATCGTATTCCCCGTGGAACCCTTCTTCACCTCGAAGATTTTGATCTTGGGTGACAATTGTTGCTGCGTTGCACCTATTTCGTAGGTAAGCAAAGTCGGGTCAACCATAAGTGACGGCAAGTCACCAATGTTGCCAGGGCATTTATCCCAGAAGCCAGGCTCGCAGCCGTCCTTGCTGTCATCTGCAAATGTGATAGTCCAAATGGTAAATAATGACGCTTTTCCAGGGTAGACGTTCTGGCCATCCATTCCTAATCGCAGGCCGAACATTTCTTTTGTTACGCCGACCGAACCGATCGAAGGTAAATTGTCTAATGCCACCTTCACCTCCTCTGCTGATGCATCTGCACTTATCGGTATCGTCGATTCTCCTTCGTATACGAGCCTGTAATACCCCATGATAAGATTAATTCCGTTGACTGCTCCGTGATCTTCCTCTCCATTTCCAAATACAGTCATGTATCCGTCGGCAGGCTCTAGTGCACTGATGCTAACATCAAGTGCTTCTAGGTTGCCAAGTGTCAATGGAAAGTCTACGAAGACCACTTTTGCAGCGTCGTTGCTACAAATTGATGCGATAGAGTCATCTGACTTAACAATGGCAACAGGTTCACCAACCAAGGCAGACAACTTTGAAGCCACAGTGTCAATGTCATCATCAAACTCAATTGTCGCCGTAGAATCCATGAAGGAAAGCACAACGTACCCTCCTAAGGCATTACAGAAGATGGATTGTCTCTCTGCGCGATAGGGCGCTTCTCCCTGCACCATCTCTCTTATGATTTCGGGCCCAGTGCTTGTCAACAAGTCCAAGTTGCCATGCTCTGTTAGGAACACAATATCAATATTATCCCCTTTAGTAATGATAGATGATACCCCATCTGATGAAACAGAGACTTGGCCGATGGTTGGCAGTGCTTCTATCGCATCAGCAACATCGGAAAGTGTCGATAGACCAACTTCAATGAGGCTTGTCGTTTGTCCACGGAATTCAATTCTAAACGATTCACCAATATCTGATACAACTTTTAGCCGCTGTTCTTCCTGGATGAAGTCAATAACCACTGCAGAAGTGAGGATTGATTGAATTTCAGATTGGCGCTGATCTCTGACTTGTACTAGAAAAGATGACTCTTCTCCAGCAACTCCAGTCTCCAATCCTCTTCCATCAGCAGACGAGGAAGATGCTTGAGGGGCTCCATTCGCCACTTCGATAGTGTACGAGCTGCCAGATACAAGAGTCGAGCCAGAAAAAACGCTCAGCTCATAAGTTCCCTTATCCCAGAGTGTGAACCGGACAGGGTAAATTCCAGTCGATGGCTGCCTCTCTACCAATAGAAGGTCAGAAACGTCGCGAAAGCCATCAGAGCCTGGCAAGACAGAGAGTGGATATTGCGACCAGAGCTTCAAATGGTCAACAAAAGTAATTTTCCATTGATAATTTCCATTTACGGTTGATCGGCTCACTTGAACTGATGATGAATTGGCGCCACTGTCGTGTAATGACGACAGAATCACTTGCATGGCAGCAGCAGAAAAGTCGTGTGGAATATCCGGTGTTACTTTGCCGCCGTACGATATGCGGAAGTAGCCAGTAACGCTGCTGTCCAAACAGGTCAAGAATTCAACCGATGTAGAGGTAACGACCGCATTACCATTCGGCCCAATGAAGGACACAAGGAAAGCATCAGACATTCCATCACCGCTTGCTCCAAGATTTGGTGTGCTTGACCCTGTTCTTAAGTTTCCAAACTTATCGCGAGCTTCAACAATAAATCCTGTTTCTACGCCAACGACGGCGTTTGTAAGTACTGAGAGTCCATCCTCTTCGGCTAGCGTCGTGCTGACGCCATGCAGTTCACGATGGATGACATGAAGATACAATTCATCATCTAACGAGCAAAATGAAGGAGATGAGTAGACGCTTGTTCCATCGTATTGACGAGAATGCCATCTCTCTCCATGAGGACCAACACAATATTGGACGGATTCTCCTCCTAGTGTAACTGACACGAGAAAATTACCGGCAAGAGGAATAGAGTACGTGACAAGGTACGTTCCATCCTCCCTGTCCACCACGTTGCCGCGGTACTGGATGTCAGGATTGGCCACACTTGCGAACCTTGCAACGACTTCGTCCCCACCGACGATACGATTATTTCCGAATGCGTCCTTCGCCTGTAAGTAAACCTTTCCAATATCACCTGCCCTTGCCTCGACAAGACTGTCAACGGGATCGAACGAGCTTTCGACCTCGCAGTTGGAAGCCAATGTGGCGCCCGGCAAAACTGTCAAGATGAAAGGCGAGCATTTGTTTTCTTCGCCAAGGCCACAGTAGATATCTGTCCCTCCAGTCTTGACATGGACCTGATAAGAGCCCGCCTTGAGCACATTATAGTCAACGCGGTATTTTCCATTTTCCAAATACGTGACGATCCCCGAAACAGAGCCACTATGTGCTACGATGTCGACCGTAAACTGTTCCTCCGGTGATTGCATGTCACCCTGGTCATCCCCGTTCGTAAGTTTATCGTTGCCGGACGAGTCCCTGGCTTGAAGATAAAAAGTACTGCGTTCACCTGCAACTGCCTCTGATCTATTTTGGTCTACGGTGTCAATAAAAGTGCTGTGCGGATAATCCGCAGCACCAGGAGAAACAGTCGTCTGGAAGGGACTTCCGACTATATGGGACGGATAGAAAAGCTGAGAGGGAGGGATGATTTGTTTTCGAAGCGACCGTGAGCTCCATTCCAATCGAACGTATGCATCGCCGGTGAGCTCTTTGTATTCGATCTTCAAATCATGATATGAGCCAGCAGTAAGCTCCGCAGTCGCCTTCTTCTCGACTGAATTAGGTTCCCACATGTCGATGATAAGCTTGTGATCTACATATAGCCTCACTCCATCATCTGCATCGAGGTAGAAATTGTATGGCTCACTTGTCAGCGGTCTGACTTTGCCCCACCAACGAATGCTGACATAGTCACGCCCAAACTGCGTTACGATATTTGAGCCCCAGTTGAAATTTATGGTCGGATCAACACGCTCAATCACAGGTTCGTCTAACAGCCACTGATTGTCATAATATTTCGCATTCAGACCACCACCCTCGAGGTGCAGGACTGCGAGGGAGTAATTCCCAGTGCTGTTGGCCCTGTAATGTCCAGTGTAAGATGGCAAGCCGGGGACCTTCTCTTCCACGATAATCATCGGCGGTGATCCAACAGCGGCAACGAGGGAAGGGGACAGAGAATCCACCTCGATTGATACCACAGCGTCATCCAGTGTGCCGGATATGTTCGTGCTATTAACAATCAACAGCGCTGGCGTGTTTGGTAGCCGAAATGTTACCAGCCACTTGGCCTGTCCATAATTAAAGATTTCGCGGCTAACATCAACGCGAGTGATGGAGGAAAGCGATTCGAGAGATGACTTGATCAAATCCGCTGAACTGTCAAATGGCAGTGGGCCCGTCTCTTCTGACAAGTAAGACAGGGTGAAGCTCCCACCCAGCGGTGTGGGTATCCCTCCACTAGTTTGTATGGATTGGATTTCGAATACATTGCTATGTGCCACCAATAGAGGGTTATTGCCGGCCTGTCCTGTGAAAGTAACGACCCACTGGTAGCCCGTGTACATGTCGTACTTTCGTACGTTGACTTCTTCAATGGTGCTAAGCATTTGAAGCTTGTCCTTGATATCCTTTGCGGATGCATCGAATTGAATATCTTCACTATATTCTCCCTCATAAGAAAGAACGACCGAACCAGCAAGTGTTGACCCACCCTGCACTTCTTGTACAATAATGGCATTATCCGAAGTAAGAAGCGGTAGAGGACCCACTGGTTCAAGAAAAGTAATCCTGAATTTCCAAGGGCTGCCTTCTTGACCAGTACCAGTGACTACGGTGCCTACACGGACTTTCACATGAGGTAAAGAATTGAGTTCAGCTTCTATGGACGACACTGCGTCCTCGGCTTCGGAAATGCTCTGGAAGTTGCATGGTATTGTCTTCGTTCTCCCGGCCTTGTATGAAAGGTAAAATAATTCTACATTGCTCGAAATGGATACACTTTGAACCTCGTAAACGAATGGCTTGTCCGCCGATAAAGTGAGCGTTTGAACTTCCGTAGCCGAGATATGACCATCATTCAGGGAGATCATGATACTTGGATCAGAGGCAGCCAGCAATGGATATTCACCAAATACGTCTCTGAAAGTGACAATAAAGAACTTGGTAGACTCATGATCCGCGTTTGTTTGTGATACGTGGACTTTTCCAACATTGGGCAGCTTGGCCAGGGCAACTTCGAGGGCAAGCTTTGAAACACTAGTTATATCTTGTGTCCTGGCGTAGGTGCCATCAATGCGACCCAATGGTTGAGTCTCGGAAGTATCCATGGATAGATGGAATGTATCAATATCTGTAGGGATGGCGATGATTTGTTCAATGTAGAGGACCGGATTATAGGAGCTAACACCGCCATCTGAGTACCAAGTATGCGACCCGTCAATGACCGATGCAGAGGACGTCCATAGCTCAGTGAAAAAGATGTCATCACCACTTTTCACACCAGCATATGAGGACAGGTCTCGTATGACTGCGCCCGATGCCTTTTTGGGCTCGATTACGAATTCATTTGATTGCCCTTTCAAGAATTCGGTCACATATATTCCATCGAGGCCCAGCATCCCCAAAGCGTCTCGGCCATTGCCAACTTGGGATCTATCAACCGTGAGTAAAGGGACGTCGCCCGTGCGTGAAAGAAAAGTCACCGACCACGAATATCCACTGTGGCCAGAAGACGAGGATGATTCCTCTCTTGACACATGCACGTTACCCGCCCCTAATTCTTCAATCGCCGCTTCCATTTCATCAGCAGAAGACCCGCATAAGTTTCCCGTTTGATCCGCTAACTCGAATGACAAGAATAATTTATCCGAGATACAATCACCGGATAGAAACGTGATCACCTGTTCCTCTTGAATAGACCCAGCAATCCCTTTTGATAGTGAACTGCCTGAAGCGGTCGTTCTGGAAGCGCTTGCGCCGGCGCGGGCAATAGTGACAATGGAAGCAGCGCTCAAAACGCCGTCTCCCACAGCATTGACCGGTGCAACTTTGAATGCATAACCCGTGTCAGGCGTCAAATCCAGTGCCTCAAACGTTCGTTGGCCAGGAATATCAGATCCATCGTAAACAAGGGTCGCAGCATCTCCTTTGGTGGCCTCCGTCACAGCGATCTTGACACCGTTTGATACCCTCCCTGTCGTGACTTGTATCAATGGAAGGTCTCCCGCCTCGGAAAGGAATAAGACACTCCATCCATTCGCAATAGAATCGACTTGGACGAGATTAATGCTCGGTAAATTTTCCAACTCGGTCTTGAGCGTTTCAGCATCAGCGTCAACTGCGATGTGTGATGTTTCATATCCTCGAAACGAGGCCGTGAACGTCCCACTGATGACATCCTGCCCCTGAGCTGAAATGACAATATGTTGAACTTCCTCCTTGATGTAATCAGCGTCCGAATGCACCAGTGGATAAGCGTATTCATACAAGTACAGTTTGAAGCCTATAATCGGTGTACCCCCAGATATGTCGGCTGGTAGATGTGACCACTTGACTGTGAGCGCAGTTTCTTGCACGTCAGTGATAAGAGGACGATATTTCATTGTAGAATACTCAGGCGATCTGTCATAGCTCAGTCCAGGATGCATCGCAGCTAGCGTCGACAGCACTGGGCCATTGCCACTTTTTCCAAACGCATTTGCTGCCACGACATGGAAGCGGTAAACCTCGCCCGGGCGCAAGGATTGAATTTGCCACTTGGTGATTTCGCGATCCAATGCATAGCTAGTCATCGTACCACCATGATCTTTCATGAACAAAATATAGCCAGTTATGGGAGATCCACCATTGTCTGTTGGAGGAGCCCATGAAATGGAAATTATAGCCTGGTTCAATGACGTGACTTGAGTTTCAGAGTCGCGTTGAGGCATCGAGGGAGGCAGCGGGGCACGAGGGTCTCTAACCGTAAAGACTTGCACCTCGCTGAATTCACCAAAACAAGATCGCGAGGAGTCTTTGGTGTCACAATTATTGATTGCTCTGACTTGAAAGCGGTACTGCCTTCCTGTTTCTACAACTTGGCTGTGTGAGCCAAGATCTCTCGTCGTAAGCCCAAATTCCATGACATTTGGGCTACCAGCGCCATCGTAAACCAACGACGGCTCTCCTCCACTCCAGGCGTCCATCCATAGCTCGTACCCGGAGACGATCTGGCCTCCATTCACTGTCGGCTTTTCCCATCCTACTGTAATGCTGGTGCTGGTTGATGCTATCAACACGACTGGAGGAGGAGCGCCTGGAGCGTTATGCTGTGGCGTGGCGTACAAAGGGGTTGCTAATTGTCTGAAGCCATAACTCTGAGAGTTGCGGAGTCGAACTTGGACAAAGTATGGAGTGCCCAGATCAAGGCCCTGAATGTCATGGTGAATGGGGTATTCGCCATCAAAAGACTCCTCATCGAAACAAAGGCCAGAGTTCAAATGAGCACAGGAGCTGGCACCACGTCCTTCTGCCAGCTCCGTAACAGCTAGGGCTGGGCCTCCACAGCCTTGTAAATTGATATTTGATGCCACAAGCGGGAGCAAATTACCATCGTTGCAAACATCTAATCCGTTCTTCTGAGTACACGATGTAAATTCAACATCCCACTCATAGCCGACTAACGATTCGGATCGCTTGACGGTAACATGTCCAATGTTGGGCAAAGCTTCCAATTCCATCTTGAGGTCATCTGCTGAAATAAAACTCTGCAACGGCCGCGTTGTTGCAGCAATCTTTCCATCGTCGTATGTCAACTGAAATTGTCCCTCGAGCCTCGCATGGCCAATTCTGACAGTGCTCACCGTAATCGTTGCGGAGTCGTCAAAGGGAACCAACGTCGACAGTTCATTTATGACTTGTAAGTCATCCACGATACGTGCGGACGGAGGAAAGTACCCAGGATTGGATATGAAAGTAATCGTCCACGTATATGCCATTTCCATCGACGGACCACTCATTTGGACATCCACCAGGCCAATGTTTGGAAGTTCTTCCAACCGGGCCTTCATCTCATCAACCGATGAGTTGAATGAGATACGTCGTGTGGTGTGTCCTCTTAGTCGAAGTTGAAAGAATCCCGAGATTACATTGCCCGGTACACTTGTAAATGTTTCTACCGCGTTCCGAGCAGCATAAGACTCCCCGTCCGACAAGATGAAAGCGTTGGCGGATGACCCAGTCACCGACAAATGTTCAGGTGCGACAAGCAATGCCTCTACATTCCCACCAACACCACTCCCCGTGAATGTAATGCTAAATACTTTTTCGTAACCACCGTTTGCAAGGTCCTCTGCCTCCACAACAACGCCCCCTTGCTGAATTGTGTCAAGTTCCTCGAGTGCCAACTCAATCGCTATGGCAAGGTCGTTAGATGCCAATGAAATATCAATTGCTTTACTCATCGCTCCGCGGAATGACAACTTGAGCGAACCACTCAATGGCGCGTCGCCATCGACATCCGTAGTGACGACGACGTGGCGTGCACCCTCAAGACCACTTGACTCAGCCGTCATTAGAGGCAGGTCTCCAGACATCCCTACTACTGATTGGAATGTTATCGAGAAATCACCGGCGGATGTACCATCAAATGGCGCACATGCGGAAGCCTTGTCATTGTTGAAGTCAACATTGACATCATTTATCGCGGACAAATATTCTAGCGACTCCTTGATTTCATTCGAGTCTGCATCATGCGCAATATACGCCGTCTCGCCACCGAATGATAGACCAAATGTCCCACCAGTCGCATCGCACATTACACGTTGCACTTCCTGAACTTCACCATCGCCGCCGTAACTTGAATCAATGATGAGGAATTGAACCTCGTCAATGTCAGTCGCTGAAGTTGTCACGGTCTGTATCGCTGGTTGTGGAGAACAAGTTAGACCAATCCTCTGCCTTTCCTGTACAAATTGCTGCGTACTGTAATCAACACGATATGACGTAATGGCTCTTCCACCATCATGAAAAGGAGAATAAATCGCCACGGCAAGAGTCGAGCCATCCTTGGCTTCCAACAGCACTGAGGATGGCGATTTTGGTGGTCGAGGAAGGGGAATTTCAACTGGTGGGTAGGGCATGATGAATGGACTTGTTCCGACAGCGTTCATTGCACTGATTCGGACATAGTATGGAATACCTTGCTTCAGCTTGGGGATCAAAACGGACACATCAGTATCCGAGACTAGCGCAGATCCATAGTCAGGTCCATCAAATGGGGGCAAAGCGCCCACGATGGTCTTGGACACGGCCATGGATGCAACCGTTCCTGTCAAGTCGAGATCATCCACAAGAAGACGAGGAAGTGGCCCGAGGTCCGAAATAAACGTTACATCCCACGAGTAGCATCCATTCACATCCGGACCAATCCTGGTCACAGCGACGTCTCCGATATTGGGGAGGGCATCTAACGAGGACTTTATCAGATCCGACGATGCGTCGTGAGGCATATACCCGGTCAACTCTCCATCGAAAATAAGCCTAAAGTCGCCTGAGACGGGTACGGATGTTCCTCGAGCAGTATCGTCAGTGACAACAACCCTGTTACCTGAATTCAATTCAGCCTCAGTCGAAAACACACTGGTGCCGCCACGAGCAACTTGGAGAGATGGGGTATTTCCGGCCTTGCTCTCAAATGTGATCTGCCAAGTGCACTGGCCGTATTCATCGGGAACTGCACTCGTTGGAGTCACTGTGACAATCCCAATCGTACTCAGTTTGGATAGCTCAGACTGTATGAGATTGACATCACCCTCAAATCCTTCAGGCTGCGATATTGTAATCGTATCTTGGATAACAGAATTTGCATCGCCGACAGTGACAGAGTGGCTCGGGCCGGCAGAAAGTTTCCCATTAGATGAAGTCAATGTCATGAGTTCTGGACTGCCCATAACACTGAGGAATGTAACTTCCCACGCACAACCCTCATCGCCAGCGTCGGTGTCGGATCCAGACACTGATACCTCGTAAAGAGGTGGTAGTTTCATGAGCTCCTGTTCAATCAAAGCTGACGTATCTTCGCACGAGGCGCCATTGGCCAAGATGTTGGATGTAATGTGGCCTTCATAAATGAGAGCAAAGGTGGTGAGATGCGAAACAGAGTCGTCGCCACCAGCACCCGAGGTATCAACGGTACTTGTTGTTATGATTTGCTTCGCCTTCGTCGAGCCCAGGCAGGTATTTCCACCGAGCGGTAGCGCAAGAATATCTCCCGTCTCTTCGCCCTCAAATCTTAGTTTGAAACTTGACGCTAAATCGACATTGCCACCATCGCCGCCATGAACTGTAATAGTTTGGACTTCTTTAATCGTCCCCTTCCTTTCCTCGGTCACAACAATCGATGGACTTTCGCCCGATGTTCCTGTGAGCAAGGAATGGGCCACAAGCTCGGGCATGTCTCCACGATGCAAACGTGATACGTCCTCAAGAAATGACACAGTCCATGTACACCCCCCAACGATGTTCAGCGGGGTGCGCTCTACATGAATTCGAGCAATAGATGACAAAGCCTCCAATTCTTTCTTCACGGTAGCAGCATCCGCGTCGAATGGAATGGATTTCGTCGTATCGCCACCTATGAATGATTCAAAGACGCGACATTAGAGACGTATCAAATGCAGCTACAAAAACTCGGTTAGAGGGAAATAATACTTACGAAAAGCAAGGGTGAATGTGCCATAAATGTAACTTCCGTCTCGACCGGTAGAAGCCTCGATATTCGCACCACCGACGGCATTGCTCGTTCGGAGGCCATCACCGTGAACCTTCATGGGAGGTAGATTCCCTCCGTTGCTATCAGAAAGGAATTCGATCTCCCACGTGTACCCACTCTGTTCGTCGGCCAAACTCCTGGACACATACACGGAATCTACACTGCCAAGGCTCTCGAGTGAGTGTTGCATTTCGAACGAAGACGCATCGAATGGAATATCTGCCGTCACTTCGCCCATAAATTCCAACCGAAACGATCCCTCAAGCTCATTTCCTTCCTGCAGAGTCGTAATAGTAACCGGAAGGTCACTCATGAAGACTTCCATCTCGGGCACGTTGCCCATCGATGTGGAGAAGGTTACGAGATACGTGTGCCCTCCGTCAGGGTTCATACTCGATCGTTCCACTGTAGGCCGCGCATGTACATTCGCCATATTTTCCAATATTTGTGCCACCGATGACCTCGCACCGTCTGCGGCCGCATTGGAACTGATCTGACCAGAGTATTGAAGCGACCCACCGACATTGATCGTGTCGATGCTTATGGCAAAGCCATATGCAGAATCGATGGTCAGGTCTCCGTGTGGAGGCGATACTGTGATGGCCTGCACCTCAGCCTTGGCTGTGGCGGAAGTTTTTACTACTTGGATCTCGTTGATGTCTCGTGCGGACGTTGTGATCGTTTGGATCTCGTTGGAGTTTAGATTTTGCGATGTGGTAATGGTCTGGACCTCGGGAGTACCAGCCTCCTTGTCCCACTCTAGTAGGTAAGACAAGATCTTCGAGCCACCGTCCGATAGGGGAGGTTCAAATACCGCTCGCAATGTCGTGGCTCCGATGACTTCCAACGTTGCCCGCTCAGGTGGGCCTGGCACGGAAAGCGACCCTGGAGAATGATGCGCAACCTCATGACCTCCTACCTCCCGCAGCAGCAATGCCAATTTCAGGCCGTGCATCCACCGACGATGATTGTGGCTGTTCGGTATCTTCTTCATTGCGTTGTCTGAAGTAGGGGAGATTTGAAATCGTCATTTTTCGTTCCCGCAAAAAATGTTTATCTCCCCCCAAATTTCTTTTTTGAGCGCTCTCTTTGCCGCTCGTGCACAGATAGAATCCGATCAATCTCTCTTAATAAATTGACATTGACGATTTGTCGAAGAGTTGAATAAGGATGCTGGTTTCACGGTCGACATGACTCCACCATCAAATGGAGGAGCAAACACAAACTCGAATGGTTAAATTCACAAAACAAACTAGATATCATCTTCCATGTTCTCTCTCTCTCATGACTTCTACTTCCAGTTTCACATACTGTTTAGTCGCCACCAACTTCATTTTCTCCTACACGAACGCTCCTACCCGCCTCTAACAACACGGCTCGGACCGCGCCCATTGCTTCGTATTCCAACTTTTCCAATTGCATTTCCATGTGCCTCACGAGCTCCTCGTTCGTCGACGTCTTTTCGATGGCCGATTCGCCACAAGCTCCCGCCACGGCCTTCACCGCTCGGCTGGACTGTACATGCAGTCCTTCCGCATCCTCTCGTATGTCGTCCAAGGATGCATACAGCGTTTCCACGACGGATGTTAGATTCAGGATTATCGAACGTTGAAATTCCGAATATCGCTCTAATCTATGTACGTCGTCGAAGAGCGGGGCAAGGAATGGTATGGACATTCTATGATCATATTTACGTTGCAGGGTGGCATATCGACTCGACATGTCGTCCATATGTACACGAAGCCGGTCGTGGTCGGTCATCAATTGAAACTTTTCGTCGGTAAGACGATTGGATTGCAGTGTCAATTCTTTGACTGCACGAGCAGTATCAGCGTGAAGCGTATCTCGTCGAAGGATGTCAAGGGTGTGATTGTGATTTTGAGCATAAATGACGGATACTAGGACAAGGTAGATTAGGATGAAGTACACAATCGAGAATAGCAGCAGTAGAAGAAAATACAATTGTACCTTTTCGTGACGACGAAAAGAACTGATGACGACGAAGTCGTCGTCGTCTCGATCGTTGATGACGTTGTTAGCTTTAGCACAAAGTGCATCTGTGCGAATAATCGCATCTGATTTATCATTTGCGGTTTTGTCAGCATCGATGCTTGACGTCGTGTCATTCAACACGGGAAGATAATCATTCTTTACTAAAGTACTCCTCGAGCACCGTGGAAAGGTGATTTTGGGGGCCTTCTTTTCGGATGCAGTGTCAACGATCGATGTCGTCACAGTAGTAGCGACTACGTTGCCAGGATATGGAAACGAGATGACGGGAGACGGTCGAATAGGACAAGTCGTCACTTGTGTACGGATCTTATCGACTTGGTGGTCTGATGATACGACACACCCCCGCGGCACGATCGTAGTTGTGCTTCTTTGCCGATTGAGATTATCATCATCATCGTCGTCATCATCCGTGGTGGTATGACGACGACAAGTAGTAGTACCCTGTTTCCTTTTATTTGTCCCCACCTCCCCAACATTGTCATCATCATCATCATTGACCAGCTCGTGATGTTTCCGCTTTTTCGTCGTCGATGGTGGCATATTGAGCCTGCTCGGGAGGTGGACGCTTTCGGTCGGTTGAGGAGGAGGGCAGGTGGTGTCTTATGATAGGCGGGAATCATCCTGACTGTGGAACTTGGCGATTGGCGATGCATCATGGCGGAGCAGCCACTCCTCACACCGTCGTCGGCGGCCTTATCCCTATCCGGCCATCGAGCACCTCCCCATGGCAGTGTTATGCGAATGCTTTATGCGCATCCTCCTGCAATCGCTGTTCGACGACGTCCCTTTATCGACGACTGCGAGGGAGAGGATGATGATGTGAATTATATCATGCTCCGACGAATGCTTTCGTTGTATGCAAACGGCAACAAGTCTACTACTGCGTCGGTATCATCAATGCGTCGACATCCACATCTTACCGATCATCCCAGTCTTGCCGATAGAATGACGCGATATCTAGGAGCGACGATCCCGTTACGAATGCAACACCATTTCCGCGACTCGGGGTATTTTGGCTATACGGCCGATATGCTCGCGACGTTGTCGTGTCCGTCGTTGGCGGTGATACATCCCAAAGAAGCACGCGACTTTGTACAATTGAGCCATGCCGTAGTTGATAATAGACCATCCGAGAGGACTGACGAGAGGAGAGGAGGCAAGAGAAAGAGAAGATGGACACGACGACGTATCCCCTATGGAGGGGATCGTGCACATTCAATGCAATACATTGATTTATACCTGCCATCTTCTATCGATAAAACCAGTGGTGTTGATGTTGATGATTATGATTATGATGATGATGGTAAAATTGCCATACGTGGAACACTCTTCTTCGTACATGGTGGGGCATGGGGATCGGGTCGGCCGTGGATGTATAGACTCGTGGCTCCTGCCTTCTTACGATTAAACTTTGCAGTCGTCATCGTCGGCTATAGGACTTATCCAGTCGCTACGACCATTAATGAACAGGTTGGTGATGTTATGATGGCATGGGAGAAGTGTGGCAATGTATTGAACGAGTTTTGCACATTCCCACCGGAAAGTAGTAGTCGTGGCAACGATGCTAATGATGATACATCTTGGGTTGGGAACATCATTATGGGACACTCATCTGGAGCACATGTGGCCATGAATATGCTTGTGGACTGGATTGATATACATCGGCTACAACAGGACTTAGTGGCCGAAACAACAAGTAGTAGCAACAAGCTATGGAAACCAGATTTCTTTGTTGGTCTTTCTGGACCGTATAATATATCACATCATTTTGATTACGAGGCTGGAAGAGGAGTCGAAGAGATATCCCCAATGAAGGCAATTTGTGGTCATACACGAATGAATTTCCAACTGTCAAATCCTACATATAGATTTGCTTCCTTACTCCGGGGAAGATCCGAGGATGTAGTGAATATGGCAATTATCCAAAGATTAACGCCACCCATACTGTTGGTCCATGGGATCGAAGATGCGACTGTGCCATTCACGGCCACATCTGACGCTGGACGGATATTGCGTAGCTTTGGATTGACACGGTGTGATGAGATATACTTGGCTGAAACAGGTCATGCTGATGTTATTAAGCATTTTATGTTCGGTGGCGAAGCAAGGAAATTAGTGCTCGATTGGATAATAGATGGCCTTCGATTGGATACATTTGGGCAAGTACCTGGACTGAGTGCAAGTCAAATACGGAGTCGGCTGTAGAGATAGATATGAATCCTAATAATGTTCTTTCTTAAGTCCACAAATATTATATTTATGTAGAAACTAACCTATGTAGATAAAATGATTGCGACCAACCAAACCGAGGTCTTCGTATATACGGGGGAGGGAGAAGCTGAAATTCCGGACGATGCAGTCCGCATTCGGGTCGATCCCTCTGTCACGTCAATACCCGCTCGTGCATTTTATGAACGCGTGAGGTTGGCCGAGGTGGAGCTGTGTGAAGGCGTCGTGGAAATTGGAGTAGATTCCTTCGGATTGTGCGACCATAAAATTACTAAAATCAACATCCCCCACTCACTCAGGAGGATTAATGATTGGGCATTCAGTTATTCTCTTCGATGTCCCATTCGTCTCCACGATGGCATTGAAAGCATAGGAAGAGGCGCATTCGCTTGCTGCCTCTTCACCAACTTTAGAGTCCCACTCCTCATCAACGTGATCCCTAAGGGCATATTATATAACTGTAAATCCATATTTTCCATCGAATTACCATACCATTTAACGAAGATAAACAATCAGGCATTCTTCAATTGTTACTGCCTACGAAATGTGGCCTTTCCGCTTAACGCTGTCATCGACGATAACATCTTTATCATGGCAGGAGTGGATGATATGATGGTGATGGATCTTCGGCTACTGTTTGGTTCAGAAGCAGCCATAATTAGTGAGCTGCAGCATCGATTTAATGGTCTGCCAATCCACAGTATTGTCTACTATCAGTCGTATCATCAGGGGGTGCTACAGCACCTAATTACTGCAATAAACACGAGATCAAGTCAGCATTGGACATTACCCAGTAAGCTGGAACCAACGGGCAATCAACAGGATTGTCTTGGTATGACTCCTCTTCATATTCTGGCATGCTCATCAGTCCATGATATAGAGCTTTATCGTGTAATAATTGAAAACTATCCTACAAATCTAATCACCGAAGATAGGTGGGGGGCACTTCCACTACTATATGCATTTTGGGGAGCTGCACCAACTGAGATCATACAATGCCTCCTTGAGAGCTATCAATCATTATACCCTGATCACGTATTCAATTGGACTATGATGGTGGAGACAATTGGGAGGTGTGATACGCCAAAGGAAAGAATTGAAAATCTACTTTGTGTGAAACAAATGCACTTTCCTGAGCAGCATATTGATTGGGTATATTTGCTTGACGAGTTTGCTTTACCTTCACATTACTCATTGGGCGGACTACCGTTTCAAGAAAGAATGCGATATTTGGTCAATTGCAGCATGTCAGAGCGTGTGGAATCTCTTGCCTTTACAGTTTGGCGTGATCATATCACAAACATGATTCACTCTGCTGCTTTTGTATGGAATAGGGACAACTCCAATATTTTGCATAGAATTCGAGAGAAGCTTGCCTATTTTGAAGCCGAATATCCAAAGCTGAAGGAAATCACAACAATATTGGAGCTTGCATTGTGGAAGTTGATGATGAATGAGAATATTCCCCAGGAGGAAGTATCTCATTGCCAAAAGAAAATGAAGACCAATGAAACAGAAAGTCGACGGCAATGCCGCATTACATGTGGGGCTGATGTTGTCATTCGACATGTACTACCGTATCTAGTCGCTGTGGTAAATTAAGAATCATAAATCCCTAGACTCATTTAGTTGACCCAAAGCTTCCGTTTTGGGCCTAATAAATTTCATTTTGCACAAAGAAAAAGGCAACACAAAGACAAAAGAAAGAAATGGTAGAAAACAAATGTAGCCATCGAACAAAATATAAGACCAAACATTTTCATTTGTCTTTAGTAATTTATTTCCATGTACACTAACTACTTCTCTGGACAATCTGGAAATTCTCTCTTAAATGTCTCCAACGCACTTTCCCAAATACTTGCATTCTCAGCACATGATTCCTTCATCCCACTCGCAATAATCTTCAAACTTGCATCCCATTCTTTTACACGTATAGCGCTTATACGACCTACCTCTTGTTGTAATCGAGTTGCCACCTCCTCTGCCTCACGAGTGGCCTCCATGGCAAATTCATCGTACATTGCCGCCTCGGTCTCCATACGTTCTAATGATCCCAATCGTCCTACAGATTGCATCATTGTTTGATTCATCATTAATTTGGCAGCACGTCCATCTGCCTTCGCACGGGCTTCGGTACGACGTTTTAAACATGCACGTCGATCACCAAATGCCATTTGTTCATACTTGCATGTCCTATATTGAATAGCAAAAGGCGTTATCGCCGCGCCCAATTCTAACCCTAAACGTTTAGTCCGTCGTCCACATCGTAATAATGCACCGGCCAATATTTCCATAGGCGCGGCCAAATCCTGATCGCACCATCCCACATCCTTGGCAAGTTTGGACATTTCAAGTCCAGCACTCCCGAGTCGATCGCCACGATCGCGTATTAGCGATACCGTGCCCTCGACCTTGGGTACGCTACTAGAGACCGCGCCCATTCGTCGTCCTTCGTATGCGGACAATGCGAGTATTTCGGCCGAATCCTCGCCGGCCGCCACTTGCTGCGCGGTAGTGCCCAACTCGGCCAACACGCCATCGACCTTATCGGTCAACGTCTCGGCCGTATTGGTCACGACCGCGGTCATGCGCGTGAGGGCGCTCGAACTAACCTCGGGCCACGCCGTGCCGATGTGATCTTGCAATAGCAGGAATAATTTCAGTTCGGCACTCGAGCCGGCGTGCGGATGGTCGACGAGCGCATTCATGTATGCGCTCAATTCGCGCGAACGCGCTCGTGCAAAGTCGGACGATTGAGATGCCGTGGCCTCCTCGATGGCACGATTGGGATGCTTCTCGGGACGCGGGGGCAGGATGGCACCGGGTACAGATTGACGTAATCGGTCTTCGAGTGCGACGAAGTGTCGGAAGCGACGTCGTACGGCCGAGACTGGTTGTTCCTGTTGCTGCTGTTGCAGTAGAGCATCATTTGCCAGTGGTTGCGATTGTTGCTGTTGTAATCTAGTAATTGCACTCTTCTTGGAATAGACAGTAACAAGATATGTCCAATGTGGTGGACCAGCGAATAGACCCGTACCCTGTATTAACATTGGATCTGTCACTGATATACGACCATACTGTGCTTCAAAGGGTGGTGGGGGGATATAGTTGGTTATCGATTGAGGTGGTGGTGGTGGAGGAGGAATGTTCATTCCTGTTGGTGCTCCATAATGGCGGTGATTATTATATAATAACGGTGGCTGTTGCTGTTGTTGTGGGGGATGAAGGATGGTGCCCCTTATCATATTGGTATTATTTGATACAACACCACCACCAAGGTTGACATCCTGTTGTCCAACATGCAGTTGCTGCTGCTGTTGTTGATGTTGATGCTGTTGATGTAGAGAATTGGTATAATTATTATTCCACTGCTGCTGCTGCTGCTGCTGCTGCTGCTGCTGTCCAACACCGGACGCTCCTGCTCCTGCTCGTCCCATCATCCCCGGATGTTGAGTCATTTGTCCTGCCCCCGTGGTACTATAATAGTAACTTCCTGCCATGGCATTCATTACCCCCTGCTGTGGCGGATGTTGTAGTTGATTATGGTGAGACTGGTACTGCTGATTATGCTGTTGTTGCTGCTGCGGTAGTGGTACCTTGACTTCCGGCGAGGGAGGTCTATACGAAGCAAACATCATAGTCGCCGTTGGTGGTGGCGGCGGCCGCGGTGTCTGATGCGACGACAATGGTAATACGCCTAATCCCATACTACCAAAATTATTAGAAAAGTTATCATCATCGTCATTATCCAAATTATCAAATAAACCACCCTCATTATTTTCGTCAATGAGAACATCATCAATGTCGTCGAATAAACCAATTCCTTCTCCATCATCATCATCGTCGTCATTAGTATTGTTGGCTTTATTATTACTGATGTCGTTATTAGTAAGTAGACCACTTGCCGATAATTTCGATACCGTGCCGCCGCCCGCCATTGTCATCGTTGGCCGAGTAGGCGGGGGTGGGTTCAAGGCACTGGGCGGAGGTGGGGACGGGGGCGACGTGTCTAAATTCAACGGCACGCCTCCATTAATAATAGTCGTGGCGAGTAATGGATCGTCGTCGTAATAGTCTTCGTCCGGTCCAAAGAGCGGAACTTCGGTAGAATCGTCAGCGCGAGTGAAAGTTGCGGTAGCGTCGACGTGACTTTCGACAACAGCTGCTCCAACGCCGTTGTCATCGCCGTGGTTTCCACTTACGAGTAACGGATTATCATCATTGTCATTATTGTTGCCGCTACTCGTGGAGGAGTCGGTGATGATCAGGGTATTGCCGTTAGTGGTGGTAGTAGTCTCGGTAGTACTCACGATGGATTCCTCCATCTGTCGAAGAAC
>Ga0247843_1002290_pt1 | contig 35542 bp, 35 predicted proteins | sample LaCruzMarch2017__FD_192420 | JGI IMG/M metagenome (GOLD analysis project Ga0247843, IMG submission 192420) | Freshwater microbial communities from meromictic Lake La Cruz, Castile-La Mancha, Spain - LaCruzMarch2017_8m | ecosystem: Environmental > Aquatic > Freshwater > Lake | place: Spain... | reverse complement strand
CGCCTGCCCAACGTAGCTGCCGGATAGTGGCATAACATTGGGCTTCGCTGACTAGTTGTTTGATTGTTATGATTGAAGTTTCCATCTGCCCATTTTATCAAAAGACCTCAAAACACATATTGAGCCTTGATGATTAGCTGCACCCGAATTTTCTACAAGCCCAAAACCAAATCCACCTAGCGTTGCTACAGCAATTAACTTAAATCGAAGCAAATCAATACGAGCTTTTTGAGATTGCAATATTTCTGCTCTTAAATCAGAAATTTCCTCATTCACCCCTAACTCTTTTTCACTCATATCAACCTCCAGAACATAAATAAAACAATCTTGTCTATAGAATCTATTTTTAACAGTGTTATTAAAAGTAAATGCCAAACTTCTAAACGGGATTACGACAATATCCTGGAATGACGGCTAAAAAAATTAGCTTACGATGATTTTGGCTTAGAAATTAAGCTAAATTTCCCTGCACCCAACCCAAAACCCCACCCAAAGCCGCATCCAAGCCACTAGGATCATTCCCCCCAGCCATTGCCATATCTGGCCTGCCGCCGCCTTTGCCGCCCACTTGTTGGGCGACAAAATTGACTAAATCGCCTGCTTTCACTTGTCCCATCCGGTCTTTACTCACGCCTGCAACCAGGCTGACTTTGTCGCCTTCGACGACTGCCAATACCACCACCGCGCTGCCGAGTTTGTTTTTCAATTGGTCAGCGAGGTCGCGTAGGGCTTTGGCTTCTATGCCTTCGAGTTTGACCGCCAAAACTTTCGTGCCAGCAACTTCGACGGCTTGATTGACTAGATCATCACCTTGCGAGCTGGCGAGTTTGGCGTTGAGGCGTTCGAGTTGTTTTTCTAAATCGCGGCTTTTTGCCAGTAATTGTTCGACTTTTTCTGCGGCTTTGTCCGGTGCGCTTTTTAGCAAGCCAGCGATGCTGTTCAGCACTTGTTCGCGCTCACCTAGCCATGTCATACAACCTGCGCCAGTGACGGCTTCGATACGGCGCACACCTGCTGCTACGCCTGTTTCGCTGATGATTTTGAAGCAACCGATGTCGCCAGCGCGTTCAACGTGAGTGCCACCGCAGAGTTCGGTGGAGAATGCACCGATTTTTAATACCCGCACTTCATCGCCGTATTTTTCGCCGAACAAAGCCATTGCGCCTGCTTTGACCGCGTCGTCTTTCGCCATCACTTCGGCGGAAACGGGTTGGTTAAGGCGGATTTGATCGTTCACCAGTTTTTCTAAAACAGCGATTTGCTCAGGCGTGACGGGTTCAAAATGCGAGAAGTCAAAACGCAAACGTTCAGGATTGACCAAGGAGCCTTTTTGCGCGACGTGATCGCCCAAGGTTTGGCGCAAGGCGGCGTGTAATAAATGCGTGGCGGAATGGTTCAGTTCCGTGGCTTTGCGCTCTTCGGCGCTGACTTTAGCGTTGCACAAGTCCCCGACTTTTAATTCGCCAGAGACGACTTTGCCTTTGTGTAAGAACAGCGTACCGCCTTGTTTTTGGGTGTCGGCTACCGCAAACACGCCCCCGTCAGTTTTCAATTCGCCGCAGTCGCCAATTTGTCCACCGGATTCGCCGTAGAAAGGCGTTTTGTCCAACACCACCACGCCTTCGTCGCCTTCATCCAAGGTGTCGACGGGCTGGCCTAGTTTAAATAAGGCGACGATATGCACTTGGTCATCCAAGTTTTCGTAACCAGTAAATTCGGTTTGGCTGTCGAGTTTGATGTCTTGGTCGTAATCCGCACCGAAGCTGCTGGCGGAACGGGCGCGGTCGCGTTGTGCCGCCATTGCGGTTTCAAACCCGTCGTAATCGACTGTCAAATTGTTTTCGCGGGCAAAGTCGGCGGTCAAATCGACGGGGAAACCGTAAGTGTCGTAAAGCTGGAACACAGTTTCGCCAGGAATGACCGTGCCTTCCAATTTGGCGACACAGGCTTCGAGGATTTTCATACCCTGCCCTAAGGTTTCGGCGAAGCGTTCTTCTTCTTTTTTCAGGATTCGTTCAACTTGCTCTTGCGCGGCGGCAAGTTCGGGATACGCCGCGCCCATTTCTTCAACTAAGGGCGCGACTAGTTTGTAGAAGAAAATATCCAAAATGCCTAAACGGTAACCGTGACGGATGGCGCGGCGGATGATGCGGCGCAACACATAGCCACGGCCTTCGTTGGATGGCATCACGCCATCGGCAATCAAGAACGCGCAAGAACGGATATGGTCGGCGATGACGCGCAAAGAACTGTTGGTTAAATCATCGGTTTTCGCCAAAGCGGCAGCGGCGGTCAACAGTTTTTGGAACAAGTCGATTTCGTAATTGCTGTGCACGCCTTGCAAAATCGCCGAGATACGCTCCAGGCCCATGCCGGTATCGACGGATGGTTTTGGCAAAGGTGTCATCGTGCCATCGGCAGAACGGTCGTACTGCATGAAAACCAAGTTCCAAATTTCAATATAACGGTCGCCGTCTTCATCTGGCGAACCTGGAGGGCCGCCGAAAATGTGTTCGCCGTGGTCGTAGAAAATTTCCGTGCATGGGCCGCACGGACCGACATCGCCCATCGACCAGAAATTGTCTTTAGTGGCGATGCGTGAAAAACGCTCGGGATTAATCCCCATATCATTCAACCAAATGGCTTCGGCTTCGTGGTCTTCCGCGTACACCGTCACCCACAATTTTTCGGCGGGGATTTCCATTTCTTTGGTGAGAAATTCCCACGCATATTCAATGGCTTCTTTTTTGAAATAATCACCAAAACTGAAATTGCCGAGCATTTCAAAAAACGTGTGATGCCTTGCCGTGTAACCAACATTTTCCAAGTCGTTGTGCTTGCCGCCTGCGCGTACGCAGCGTTGACTGGTCGCGGCGGTGGTGAATGGTTTATGTTCGCGGCCTAAAAATACGTCCTTAAACTGCACCATACCTGCGTTGGTGAACAGCAAAGTCGGGTCATTGCCTGGCACTAGCGAGCTAGATGGCTGGATGCTGTGTCCACGTTGACGGAAAAAATCGAGGAAGGCGGCGCGTAGTTGTGCGCTAGTCATTGTTTTCATAATTGATTATTCACGGAAACTTAAAGAATTTTTAATGATGATTGATGCCCGTCGCATCAGTTTACTTTTTACCAGACCCAAATTTTCTGCCATGCAAACCAACCAAAAACGTATTCACCATGCCAGAAGGAAAGCCACGTTGCCATAAAAAACGACTACGCTTTGCCCAATCATTGGCATCAGTGGGTGGGTCATCATGATATTTTTTTTGGTAGACATCCGCCAGAACGGCCTGCCAACTGCCTGCCACCGATTGGGCTACCTGCTCGAGATCAATGTCGGTGATGCCGTTGCGGTTGAGTTCATAAGCAATAGCAATCGGGCCAAAGCCGCGATTGATGCGATGCCGCGCATAGCTTGCAGCATAACGGTTATCGCATTGCCAACCTTGTGCGGCTAGTTGTTCGATAACCGCTAAACTGGCCTCACGGCTAAAGCCTTTTAATGCCAATTTATCCAACAATTCCAATCGGCTGTGTTCCCTACGCGCCAATAGCAGCAAACAATGGTTTTCTATTTGTTTGGCTATTGCCGCATCCATAGCAATCCGGGTTATTCGTCTTCAAAATCGGGTTCTTGCGCTTCTACTTGCTCCAATTCGGCTTTGCTTTTAGGTTTTGCAAACGCCACTTCCCTGATTTTCATTTCCACATCTTTGGCTTTTTCGGGGTGTTCTTTCAAAAATAAGCGAGCATTTTCTTTACCTTGACCGATTTTTTCTGTGCCATAAGCATACCAAGAGCCGGATTTTTGGATGAAGCCGTACTTAACGCCTAAATCGACCAATTCGCCAGTAAACGACACACCTTCGCCGTATAAAATCTCAAACTCGGCTTCTTTAAATGGCGGTGCGACTTTGTTTTTAACTACTTTTACCCGCGTTTCGTTACCGATAACATCTTCACCTTTAGTAACCGAGCCAATACGGCGGATGTCTAAGCGGACTGAGGCATAAAATTTCAGCGCGTTACCGCCTGTGGTGGTTTCAGGGCTACCGAACATCACGCCAATTTTCATACGGATTTGGTTGATGAAAATCACCAAAGTATTGGAGCGTTTGATATTGGCAGTGAGTTTACGCAAAGCTTGCGACATCAATCGGGCTTGTAAACCCATGTGCGAAGCGCCCATATCGCCTTCGATTTCAGCTTTTGGGGTCAGCGCAGCAACCGAGTCTATCACCACAATATCAACCGCACCGGAACGCACCAGCATATCGGTGATTTCTAAGGCTTGCTCGCCTGTATCCGGCTGGGAAACCAACAGATCATCAACATTAACGCCCAGCTTTTCTGCATAGCCAGGATCCAGCGCATGTTCAGCGTCGACAAACGCTGCTGTGCCGCCAAGTTTTTGCATTTCGGCAATCACTTGCAAAGTCAGCGTGGTTTTGCCGGAGGATTCTGGGCCGTAGATTTCCACGACTCGACCGCGTGGCAAACCACCACAACCTAAAGCAATATCTAAACCCAGCGAACCTGTGGAAACCACATCAATATCGCGTGATGTTGCCACATCGCCCATACGCATCACCGAGCCTTTGCCGAACTGCTTTTCTATCTGCAATAAAGCTGCGCCTAACGCCTTTTTTTTGTTCTCATCCATTGTGTTTGCCTATGTGCGTAACGCCTGTTGAGGCGGTAATGTGGAAGAAGAAATATCGAAAAATCAAAGCCGTTTATTATTACATACGGACTTTGCTTCCGGTAGTGTTGATTTGCTGCGGGATCGGCTAGGCCGAAGTCCGTTAAAGTGATTTAAGAACTGAGAATTTTGTCCACGAACTACACGAAAAAACACGAACGGTAACGGGCTTTTGGCTTTCAAGCTTCTAGGAATAAAAAACATGTTTTTTACTCCAAAAGCTAAGCTCGCCACTATCGCTAGTGTTAAAAACTGACGTTACGCAGTAACGCGCTTTTCTCCCGTTTGCCGCGTCGAGCACCGCAGCATTTGTCGGGAACAGCCCGAAGGGGTGCGGCATGGATGCCGCACGGCGGCAGATGGGCAGGAAGCCCATTCTGCCGCCCCCCGACAAATGCGAGGAGCGCAAGACATGAGCGGCGACCGGGCCGCCTTTTCTTTGGTTACTTTCTTTTGGCGGCGCAAAAGAAAGTAACTCGCCTTCGGGTGCGAGAACCCGATTTAAAAACATCGCGATAGCGATTCATTATTATTTATTTTCACCTCACAAAAAGTGAGTGCGTATCATCAGTTAAAAACTTTTTAACGGTTATTAGAATCACGACAGCGGTTTTTAACAGTCCCGATAACCGCTATCATAACCAGCTATGTGCAATTAATGATGGTCGGCGCTATCCGACCAAAACACAGCGGAACAAGCAAATGCTGAGATTATTCAATTTTGACAACGGTATGCTGAAAGAACAAAGCATACAGGGCGATCCTTTTAAACAGGCGGATAATGCCGCGTGGATTGATGCCCATGATCCTAGCGATCTTGAACGGGATGATTTACAAGCCTTTTTACGGATTGATTTGCCTGAATCCGACGATGTCGAAGAAATTGAATCCTCTGCGCGCTATTTTGCCGACCCTATCGGCGTGCATGTGCGGTCTTTATTCCTAGCGCAAAGTGAAGGCCGCCACCATACCGTGACGGTGGCGTTTATTTTGCAAAAAGAGCGCTTGATTACTTTGCGGGAAGGCGCGTTGGCGGATTTCCGTTTATTGCGGATGCGGGCGCGGCGCGGTCAGGTGGAAGCGCATTCGCCGCAAGAATTGCTGGTCACCATTTTTGAGCAAAAAGTGGAAAACTTGGCGGATAATCTGGAAGACATCCACCGAAAATTGGAGGATGTCAGCTATTTGGTGTTGGAAGAAATTGATTCGGATTTGGAAAATGCTATCGACCAGCTTGCCAAATTGGAAGACAGTAACGGTAAAATCCGTTTATGTCTGATGGATACCCAGCGTTCGATTGCGTTTTTACAAAGGCATTTACGCCACCAACCGGAATTGCAGGAAATCGCCCGGGAAATCATGCGTGACGTAGATACCTTGATGACCCACACCACGTTTTTGTTCGACAAAATCAACTTTTTGATGGATTCCACTCAAGGCTTTATCAATATTGCCCAAAATAAAATCATTAAGATTTTTTCGATTGCGGCGGTGGTGTTTTTGCCACCAACTTTGGTCGCCAGCATTTACGGCATGAATTTTCAGTTTATGCCGGAGCTGAATATGCAGATGGGTTATCCCGGCGCGTTGCTGCTGATGGTGTTATCAGGGATTGCGCCGTATTGGATTTTTAAGCGTAAAGGCTGGTTGTAAATTTTAAGCGGCTGGCATTAAGCGCAACACAGCAACAATCAAACTGCCTATAGCCAATAAAACCCCAAAACTCCAGCGTAACAACAGCTTGATTTCATGGTGTAAACCCATGATTTCTTGATGTACTTGGTCGAATCGTTTATCAACTTGCTCGAAGCGTTTATCAATCTGCTCAAAACGTTTTTCTACCTGCTCAAAACGCTTGTCAATTTGTTCAAAGCGTTTCTCAATGGTAACAAAACGCTTATCTTCCTGTTCAAAACGCTTGTCCACTTGCTCAAAACGCTGATCTATTTTCTCAAAGCGTTTGTCGACTTGCTCAAAACGTTTATCAATTTGCTCAAAGCGTTTATCCATTTGCTTAAAGCCTTCCATCATCAATTCGCGCTGATGCTTAAGCTCTTCTTCTACGCGGATAGTGCGCTCACGCAAATCTAGCTCGTAACGCACATTGGCGTTCACTGTTTCAGGCCGTTCCGTTATCGCCTTGTTAATTAAGGTTTGGATTTGCTCTATATCTTCTTGTGCCAATGCCATAGTAAACACCCATATTAATCGCTATGTGCTTATGCTAACTCAATAAACGCCTTCAACAAAGTCGCGGTATTCGCCATGCCGAGATGCAAATTGGCTTCAATTTCTGCCATGGTAATTTCGCCATCACTCTTGCCTGCCGCCCAGTTGGCGATGACGGCGATAGCGGCATACTCGATCCCTAGCTCACGCGCCAAAGCCGCTTCTGGCATCCCTGTCATGCCGACCACATCACAGCCGTCTTGCTCCATACGTTTAATTTCGGCAATGCTTTCCAAGCGCGGCCCTTGGGTGCAACCGTAAGTGCCAGTTGGGGTGATGCTGATGCCAACTTGCGCTGCCGCTGCCAGCAATCGTTGGCGCAAGGCGGGTGTATAAGGCCAAGTGAAATCAACATGCGTTAACGGCAATTTGCCATCGGCAAAAAAAGTGTGTTCGCGTCCGTAGCTATAATCCAAAACTTGATCGGGTATGGCGATGTGCGCGGGCTGCATGGCGGCGGTAATGCCCCCGACTGCGGCGACGGCGATAATCTGCTCCACACCCAATTGTTTTAAACCCCAGATATTGGCGCGATAGTTGATTTTATGCGGTGCAATGCTGTGTGGGTTGCCGTGGCGGGCTAGGAAAACCACTTCTTTGCCGTTGAATTCGCCAGTGACGAATTCTGCTGAGGGCATACCGTAAGGTGTTTCCAATCGTTTGCGGCTGAGTGAGTTGAGATTGCTGAGTTGCGTTAAGCCGGTGCCGCCAATTATTGCCAGTTTGGTCATTATTTATACCTCTGAATTTTCATGTAACGTACAAGCATAAATGCCCGCTGCGTTGCGTAAATAGCCTTTGTAATCCATGCCATAGCCAAAAATGTATCGGTCTGCCACTTGCAAGCCAACAAAATCGGCGGCGATGGGTTTATCGACCGCTAAGATTTTTTCTACTAACACCGCGCTGTAAACCGCTGCTGCACCTTCATCGACACAAAATTGGTGGATGGCGGCAAGGGTGATGCCTGCATCTAAAACATCATCAACAATGAGTACGGTACGACCCGCTAAAGGCTGACTGGGTTTTAATAGCCAACGGATAAGGCCGCCTGTGGTTTGGTTGTGGTAACGACTGGCGTTGATAGCATCTATAGTCAAGGGCATGGTCAAGCGGGTGAGCAATTTGCCTGCGGCGACGATGCCGCCGTTCATCACGCACAACACCAACGGGTTGCTGTCTCCCAATTGCGTGTTGATAGCTGCCGCCATGTTATCTAAAGCGGCTTCCACTTGTTGTTCGCTGCACAATAATTCGGCAGTGGCTAAAACTTGGTTGATTTCATTTAGCATAGTTTTGCACAAATTCATTGATGCGGGCGGCAGTTTGCTGCCATTGCGGGGTTGCCATCAGTTGCTCGCGGTTTAATGCCGCTTGGCCTTGCATGGCGTTGAGGCGTTGCTCACGGACTGGGTCTGGGCTAATCGGTAAAGCCGCCAATACTTGTTCCGCCGCCACTGGGTTATTGCAAACCAAAATCATATCGCAGCCCGCGTGTTGCGCCAGTCTGGCGCGCTCAGGAAAATCACCCACTGAAGCCGCGCCTTCCATGCTTAAGTCATCACTGAACACTGTGCCGTTAAATTGCAGTTCTTGCCGCAGAATTTGCTGTATCCAAAACGGCGAAAAACCCGCTGGATTAGGATCAACTTGTGGATAAAGCACATGCGCGGGCATGATGCCTTCTAAGCCGTCAGCAATCAGGGTTTTGAACGGCAGTAAATCTTTGGTGCGGATGCTGTCCAAATCGCGGTCATCAACAGGCAGGGTAAGATGCGAATCTAAAGCGACCGCACCGTGTCCGGGGAAATGTTTGCCTGTTGCCGCCATGCCAGCGGCTTTCATGCCGTTTCTGAACGCACGGGAAAGTTCGGTAGCCAATTCGGCATCGGTAGAAAATGCGCGGTTGCCGATAATTTCACTGACGCCGCAATCAATATCCAACACGGGTGCAAAACTGAAATCCACGCCCACTGCCAATAATTCCGCTGCCATCAGCCAGCCAGCTTGTTCCGCCAATTCGGGCGCTTGGGCAAACGCAGCAGCTGGCGGCAGACGGGTAAAACCATTCTGGAAACGCTGCACCCTGCCACCTTCTTGGTCTACGGCAATCAGGATAGCGCCGTTACGGGCGGCGCGGATGTCGGCGATCAGGGCGCTGACTTGTTCTGGGTCTTGGTAGTTACGGGCGAATAAAATCACCGCGCCCGTGTTGGGATGATTGATGACTTCGCGCTCATGGTCAGTCAGCGTCAGGCCCGCCACGTCCAACATAACGGGGCCAATAGGATAAGGGTTGCTCATAGTGTTTTGGGAAATGCCAAGGGGAAGCGGTTGCGAATGGGGGGATATTACACAATTTGCTAGGGATTGAACATGCTGGGGCGAGCTGCTGGGGTGTTGACCTGCCTGGCGATGCTGCTTGCGTGCGTATAAAGGTTAGTGCGGGACATTAATGACCATTGTTCCTACGTTCCGGCGTCACTGCTATTAAGTTAAGAATTTAAGTATTAAAAATCAGTGTATTGCATTTGTGTAGGTCGGGTTAGCGATAGCGTAACCCGACATTTTGGGTGCTTATTGCGTCGGGTTACGCTATCGCTAACCCGACCTACGACTGATCCGCACCGCAAAAACTAATCGTAACAACATGAATATTAATATTTATTTCTTAATTTAATGGCAGTGATGCCGGAGCGTGGGCACTGAAAAATTCCAGCACAATCGCAGCGAGCTGCTATCAATAACACCTACTATCTGGCTTGCGCTTGTTAACAAACAGGCTATTACCCGTAGATTTTTTCGCTTGTTTTTTAGCATCCGCTGCCAAATCAGCGATTTCCACATGGCTTTTACACAAGTTGGTGAGCGATTCATCCACCAACCCGACAGACACGCTAATGATGGGGAAGAAACAGCTGTCACCATTGCGGTTTTCGGCAACGATACCGCCGGCTTGTAAATCTTCCGTGCGGTAAAACAGCAATACGTTTTCGGCAAAGACTTTTAAGATGCTTTCACAATAACCAGACCAATCAGGGCAAGTGAATACCACAATAAAATCATCGCCGCCGATATGCCCAATCATGGCCTTATCTGCTGGTACTTTTTGGGTGATGGTATTCGCCAACAGCTTGATGATGTCATCACCTGCGCTATAGCCATAAACATCGTTAAATGGCTTGAAATTATCCAAATCAAAATAACCGACGCAAAACGCCTGCTCCGCGTCCAGCAGCTTATTCATAAAGTTATTAATAGGCACACTGCCAGGCAATAAAGTCAGCGGGTTGGCGTATTTGGCGTATTGGATTTGTTGTTCTGTGATTTCTGCCAACAAATCCAACAGTGTCGCCACGCCGACATATAAATCGTCACGGGTAACAATAAACGCCGGGTTGTTTGAGGTAATGGCGACCAGTTTTTGGCTGACCGACTGGATGGCTTCATCATGGGCCACCAATAATGGTTGGCTAGGGAAAAAGGCTTGCACGGCTTTTTTGCCGAACAAATCCAAGCCATAGCGGTTGCTGAACAGCATGGTGATGAAGCGTTCCCGAAAAACCAGGCCATTGGGGATGCCATCGTCGACTAATGGCAGAAAATTTAAGGCCATATTTTGCTGAAAGGCATCAAACACCGTTTGCACGGAGGTGGATGACGGCACTGGCTGAATATATTTGGCGATGTCGCTGGCGGTTTTTATACCAATGCTCAGCTGGGGATTATGGTTTTCTTTGATGAATAAGTTAGGCGCAATTTCAGCTAAAGGCGTGGCGGCAGGTTTAGCAAAATAATAGCCTTGGGCATGGCTTATGCCCAGTTTTGCCACGGCTTTAAACTCGCCTTCGGTTTCTACACCTTCGGCAATCATGGTGCAATTCAGTGAACTAGCGATGGTTTGAATGGATTTGACGAAGTTATGTTTTACCGGGTCTTTGTCGATGCCGTTGATGAAGTGCTTGTCTATCTTGACAAAATCCGGCAACAATTCTGACCACAAACGCAATCCTGAATAACCACAGCCTAAATCGTCGATGGCAATTTGGAAGCCCATGGTGCGGTAATGCTGCATGGCAACCTGCATAAAATGGTAATCGTCAGACGGGTAATGCTCGGTCAGTTCAATGACAACTTGGGAAGGATCAAGCTGGTATTGCTGCAATAGCTTGATGGTTTGGCCTTTTTTAAAATCTGGCTGCAATAACACCGCCGGATTGATATTGATAAACAGCTTTTCCTTAAGTTTTCGCTCGGCAAAGCTGGCAATGGTGAGTTCGCGGCAAAGCAGTTCTAAATCGGTGCTTAAATTAAGCCGCTCGGCGACATTGAATAGCACGCCTGGGCTGTACAACGGGCTGTCTGCCGGGCCGCGGATTAAGGCTTCATAGCCAATAATGCTTTCAAGACGTAGCGACACAATCGGCTGAAAAAATGGCGTCAGCAATTTGTCGTTTAGAATTCTATGTAATTCAGCTTGCAGATCAGATGACGACATTGCCAAGTTCTTTTATTGATAGTTAAGGTAGTCGCTATACTAAGCGGATTTTTAATTTTCATAAAAACAGATGCTTAGGAAAGCGGCAATTCGCTATCAATACATGCCCAATTGCAACTTTGCCACTTCCGACATCATATCGCGGGACCAAGGCGGATCTAATACCACTTCAACATTCGCTATGCCGACACCTGGTAAAGCCCGGATTTTGGATTCCACATCGCCTTGAATAACTGGCCCCATACCACAGCCTGGCGCGGTTAAAGTCATCATTACCCGCACTAGGTGCTTGCCATCATCCATCGCTGAGACTAAACAATAGTACACTAATCCTAAATCGACAATATTTACCGGGATTTCTGGGTCATAAACGGTTTTCATCACTTCCCAGCAATTTTTCTCCACCGCATCGGCATCGGTTTCTGCTGATAAGGTTTGCAATTGCATGATTTCCTTACCTAAAGCATCGGCATCGACGCCTGCAATCCGCACCATATGCCCGTATTGGGTAATAACCGTGTAGTTATCGCCCAAAGCTTGGTGGATGGTGACTTCCTCGCCTTTGTCCAGGCTGCTGGTAGTGCCATCAGGAATGGTAACGATGGTGACATCGCGGGTTAAAACTACAGTTTCTCGTTCAGACATAAGCGTTTATTTACAAGTGGAAAGTACGGGCATCAATGGTTTGGCCTGTTACGCCAAGACTTTGTGCGCCAAATAAGTATAGGTAGACCGGCGCTAATGAAGCCATCAGTGGCAACTGGCTTTTATCTTCCGCCGGATAAGCGCGTTTACGCAGCGGAGAATCGACTGGCCCAGGGATAAGGGTGTTGACCCTGACTTTTTGTTCGCCTTCCAATTCTTCCGCCAAAATTTTGGCAAAGCCTTCTAAGGCGATTTTGGCGACGCCATAGGCTGCAGAATACGCAGGGGCGAGGCGTGCGGAGGAATCCGAGGTGAACACAACCGATGCCTGCGGGCTTTTTTGCAATAGCGGCAACAGCACGCGGGTGAGTAAAAACGGCGCATTGAGATTGACGTTTAAACTATGTCCCCAATCTTTGGTTTTTACCATCGCCATCGGGGTAAAAGCGGCGAATTCTACGGCTGAATGTAGCAGTCCTTGCAATGAGCCATATTTGTCGGCAACGCGGTCAGCCAATTCTTGATAATCAGCTTCACTTGCACCTGCCAAATCAAAAGGGTACATGATCGGCTCAGGCGCATTGGCAGCCACAATGCTGTCGTAAGTTTTTTCTAGCTTGGCGATGCTGTTGTCCAACAAAATAATTTTTGCGCCCTGCCCTGCCAACGCCAACGCCGCTGTGCCGCCGAGACCGCCGCCTGCGCCAGTGATTAAAATGACTTGTTCTGTTAACGGCATAACGCTGATTGAATCCATGCTGATAATTGTTGGGGAGACGCGATTAAGGCATCTGCGCCCCAAGTTTCGGGGGTATCGGTGGGTTTTAAATAACCGTAAACCGCTGCCAAGGTTTTCATTTGCGCGGCTTTGCCAGCAATAATGTCATGGCTCGCATCACCAATGTAAACACACTGCTGTGGTTGGACGCCTGCATGTTGGCAAGCGGTGAGCATTGGCTCAGGATGCGGCTTAGGATTGGCGGTGGTATCGCCGCTAATTATGCAGGCGGCGCGGTCAGTCAATTGCAAAGCCTGCATCAACGGTTTGGTGAAGCGTTCGCGCTTGTTGGTGACCACGCCCCATTTCAAGCCTGCGGCTTCAATCATCGCCAAGGTATCGGCAATACCATCAAAAAATACGCTATGGACGGCGATATTGTTTTGGTAAAGGTCGAGCATAGTTTCTAACAATTCGGCTTGCTGTTGCTCTGCCAATTGTTCGCCGACTTTGGCTTTAATCATCGCCATCGCGCCAAAAGAAATGTACGGTTTTACTGACGCTTCATCAACCGTAGGCAACTGGTGCAGTTGTAAGGCTTGGTTAAAACAAGCGATCAAGTCTGGCGCGGTATCCACCAACGTGCCATCCAAATCAAACAATACGCAACTTAGCTTAAAATCCATAAGCATCATTCAGTCCGTTTGAAGGCAGCAATGTAGTTGACGCCAATATCTTTGCCGAGGCTGAAACGTTTGTTGAATGGATTGTATTCAATGCCGACCATACCTTGCAGTTGCAAGCCCGCCAAACGTGCCGACTGGCTGAGTTCCGACGGTTTGATGAAGGTTTTGTAATCGTGCGTGCCTTTCGGCAGCATTTGTAAGACATGTTCAGCCGCCAAAATAGCTAACAAATATGCCTTAGGCTGACGGTTGAGGGTGGAAAAAAACACCATGCCACCGGGTTTTACCAGCGTAGCGCAAGCTTCAATAATAGACGCCGGATCAGGGACGTGCTCCAACATTTCCATACAAGTAACGTGGTCGAACGCCGCTGGTTGCGCTTCCGCTAAGGCTTCGGCACTGATTTTTTGATAGCTGGCGTTACTGCCTGTTTCCAAACCATGCAAATCGGCAATATCCACCAAATCATCACTCAGATCGATACCTAAGGCTTCCGCACCCTGCTTAGCCAGTGCTTCGGTCAAGATACCGCCGCCACAACCGACATCAACCATGCGTTTGCCGCTAATGTCGATGTAGCGCTGGATGAATTCTAGGCGTAGCGGATTAATATCGTGCAAAGTCTTAAATTCGCCTTGCTCATCCCACCACCGCTCAGCCATAGAGCCAAATTTGCTGATTTCATGCAAATGTACATTATCTGTTACTGTCATCGTGCTAAACCCTTAATTAGATAATTTATAGTTTACTCTATTAGTCGGATATTCGTCATTTGCCGTCTTCCCCAAAGTCCAATCAAGACCATTATTTTATATAGACAAACCAACACAAAACGGTAAAATTGTCCGGTTTATAGCCCCCAAACTCACCAAATCGGTACAGATGGCAACAATATTGGTAATCAACGGCCCAAACCTAAACTTACTCGGTTTACGCGAACCTAGCCTCTATGGAAACCAAACATTGGCTGATATTTGTACTATGCTTGAACAGCAAGCCACACAGTTGGGACACCAGTTGCGCTGCCAGCAAAGCAATGCCGAACATGAAATTGTCGACCTCATCCACAACGCTTATTTCGCAAAAACCGACTTCATTATCATTAACCCAGCGGCATTCACCCATACCAGCGTCGCCATCCGTGATGCGCTGCTTGCTACCAAAATACCGTTTATTGAAGTGCATTTATCCAACATCCATGCACGTGAAGCCTTTAGAAAACACTCGTATTTCTCAGATATTGCCCAAGGGCTAATCTCAGGAATGGGGGCAATCGGATACCAACTGGCCTTACAGGCCGCCCATCAGTTATTAACAGTGAGACCATAAACTATGGATATTAGAAAAATAAAAAAACTGATCGACATCGTCGAAGAATCGGGAATCGCCGAAATTGAAGTCCAAGAAGGCGAAGAATATATCCGCATCAGCCGTTATGGCAGCAGTGCGCCCGTTGCCTATGCCGCGCCAGCCCCTGTCGCGCCAACCGCCGCTGCACCCGCTATTGCCGCTGCCAGCGCTGCCCCTGCTGAAGACGTTATCACAGGCCATATCGTCAAATCGCCTATGGTTGGCACTTTTTACCGCTCAGCCACACCTGAATCGAAAGCCTTTGTTGATGTCGGCCAATCGGTACAATCTGGGGAAACACTGTGCATTATTGAAGCCATGAAAATCCTCAACCAAATCGAAGCCGACAAATCCGGTACTGTCACCAAAATTTTGGTGGGTAATGCCGAACCAGTTGAATACGGACAGCCTTTATTCGTCATTGAATAATTTGAAGTAACGAGGGATTTATGTTCGACAAAATAGTTATTGCCAATCGTGGCGAAATTGCCTTACGCATCTTGCGCGCCTGCCGGGAATTAGGCGTTAAAGTAGTTGCCGTACATTCAGAGGCAGACCGCGACCTCAAACACGTTCGCCTTGCCGATGAATCCGTGTGCATAGGGCCTGCGTCTTCCACCGACAGTTACCTGAACATCCCTGCCATTATCAGCGCAGCCGAAGTCACCGATGCCGAAGCCATCCATCCAGGCTACGGATTTTTATCGGAAAACGCCGACTTCGCCGAAAAAGTCAAACAAAGCGGTTTTGTGTTTATTGGCCCTAACGCAGAAACCATCCGCATCATGGGTGACAAGATTTCTGCCAAAAACGCCATGATTGCCGCTGGCATCCCTTGCGTACCAGGCAACAACGACCCACTGTCTGACGACCCTAAAGCCAACCTCAAACTGGCACAAGAAATTGGCTATCCGGTCATCATTAAAGCCGCTGGCGGCGGCGGTGGACGTGGTATGCGTACAGTGCATACCGAAGCGGCGTTAATCAATGCCATTGCCATGACTAAAGCCGAAGCGGGCAGCGCGTTTGGCAATTCCACCGTGTACATGGAAAAATTCTTAGAAAATCCACGGCATATTGAATTCCAAGTCATGGCGGATTCCCACGGTAACGCTATCCACTTGGGCGAACGCGATTGCTCTATGCAACGCCGTCACCAAAAAGTTGTGGAAGAAGCACCAGCACCAGGCATCACTGAAGAACAACGCAAACTCATCGGTGAACGTTGCGCGAAAGCCTGTGTAGACATTGGCTATTTGGGTGCAGGCACGTTTGAGTTCTTGTATGAAAGAGGCGAGTTTTATTTCATAGAAATGAACACCCGCGTACAGGTTGAGCATCCGGTTACCGAAATGGTTACTGGTTTTGACATCGTTAAAGAGCAATTACGCATTGCCGCTGGCGAGCCGTTATCCATCACCCAAGATCAAGTGAAAATTCAAGGCCACGCCATTGAATGCCGCCTCAACGCCGAAGACCCAAAAACCTTCATGCCTTGCCCTGGCGTTATCAACCAATTCCACATGCCAGGCGGCCCAGGCATCCGTTGCGAAACCCATATTTACAACGGTTACCGCGTGCCACCATATTATGATTCCATGATCGGTAAATTGATCGCCCACGGTGAAACCCGCGATGGCGCAATTGCCAGAATGAATACCGCGTTAAGTGAAATCATCATTGATGGCATTAAAACCAATATCCCGCTACAACAAGACATCATGAGCGATAGCGCCTTTGCCGCAGGTGGACAAAACATCCATTATTTGGAAAAAAAGCTGGGCATTTATTAATCCCAGCTTTCTAAAAGCGCAAGTACCGACACAGGCCGGATAACCGATAAGGTTTCCGGCCTGTGTCTATTAATAACTATGGCTTCCCGCCAACCTATTCGCCTTCTGGACTTATCCGCCTATGCCTTGGCACCAAATCACCGTCACCACTAACGAACAACTCGCCCCGCAACTTGCCGATTTTTTCGACAGCCAAGGCGCGGTGTCGGTCACTTACATGGATGCCGAAGACGAACCCGTCTACGAACCCGCCATTGGTGAAACCAAAATTTGGACACACACCCAAGTCATCGCCTTATATGAATTGGACGCTGATCCAGAAATCTTAAAAACCCAAGTTTACGGGCTATTCCCTCACCAAGACTTACTGGCCTGGGATTACCAAACCATTGAAGACCAAGCGTGGGAACGGGCATGGATGGAATTTTACCAACCCATGAAATTTGCCGACAAACTCTGGGTATGTCCCACAGGCCAAGAACAAATCGAGCCGGATACCGTCTTCCTTACCTTAGACCCCGGCCTAGCCTTTGGCACAGGCACACACCCAACCACTGCCTTGTGCTTAGAATGGCTGGCAAGCCAAGACTTACACGGCAAAACCGTGATTGATTACGGCTGTGGCTCTGGCATATTAGCGATTGCCGCCTTGCTATTAGGCGCAAAAACCGCCCACGCCATCGACATCGACCCGCAAGCGCTGACCGCCACCCAAGATAACGCCATAAAAAACAAGGTTCTCGATAAAATCAGCTGCTATCTGCCAGAACAATTCCAGCCACAACAAGCGGATGTGGTACTTGCCAACATCCTCGCCAAACCCTTGATAGAACTATCACCAGCGATTACCACGCTGGTGGTGGCAAACGGGCAACTGGTGTTATCCGGCATCCTCGCAGAACAAACCGACGCGGTGATGGCAGCCTACCAACAACACATCGAGTTTGCCCCGCCCCGCCAACAAGAAGACTGGATGCGCCTATCAGGCCGCCGCAAAACTTGATATGTATACGCAATGCCCCAACTGCCAACAAGCGCAGCCGCTGACCGTAACACAACTAAGGGAAAGCCGGGGCATTGCCTACTGCACAGCATGTCAATACCACTTTGATGCCTTAGAACGGCTCAGCGAACACCACCCCGATTTGCCCACGCCGCAACCGTTTTTGCTGGCAGAAACCTTAGAGCCAGGACAAGCGTTACCTTGGGAACAAAGCGCCGCCAAACCCTCACGGCATTGGCGAACAGGCGTTTACCTCGGCATCGCTTTATTAATTAGCCAAGGCCTGTATTTTGAAAGTTATCGCCTCAGCCAAAACCCACAGCTGCGCCCACGTTTGCAAAAGCTTTGCCGTTTTCTGCATTGCCAGCTACCGACATACCAAAACCTTGACGAATTGACCGTGGTACAAAGCAGTTTTACGGCAATCAACCCTAGCCAATACCGCCTGAAAGCGACGATTGTCAATGAAGCGGCTTTTATCCAAGCTTACCCAAAAATTAAACTGGCCTTATTGGATTTCAGCGGCAACACCTTCACTTACCGCATTTTTAAACCCAGTGATTACTTACATAACCCAAACACCGCCGTCTTCAGCCCAGCAGCCACTTTAGACATCACCTTACAACTTGCCGCCACCAGCACCCCAATTGGCGGCTATCACCTTGAGCTTAGCTATTGATATGGCACACCCCATTTTATTTTTAAAGAAAAACGAAGACCAACGCCTGAAAAGAGGCCATCTCTGGGTATTCAGCAACGAAGTCGATACCAACAAATCGCCTTTAGACCAATTTGCTCCCGGTGATTTAGTACAAATCCACAGCATCGACGGCAAAGCCCTAGGCACCGCCTACATCAACCCGCAAACTTTGGTCTGCGCGCGTTTGCTGTCACGGAAAGCCAACCTCAAATGCGGCGTTAATTTTTTTAAAGAACGCCTGAGTGCCGCACTGGCGTTGCGGGAAAAATGTTTCAGCAAACCCTATTACCGCTTGGTATTCGGCGAAAGCGACGGCTTACCGGGCTTAGTGATAGACCGCTTTGGCGATGTGCTATCAGTGCAAATCACCACCGCAGGCATGGAAGTACGCAAAGCCGCGTTGCTAGATGCTTTAGTTGAGTTATTCGCCCCGCAAGCGATTATCTTAAAAAATGACAACAGCCAACGGCAATTGGAAGGCCTAAGCCTAGATTCAGAAACCGCCTATGGCAGCTTGCCAGAAAAATTGGTCATCGAAGAAAACAACACCTTGTTTAGCATCGACATTCTGGATGGGCAAAAAACTGGCTGGTTTTACGACCACCGCAACAGCCGCGCCTTGGCAGCAAGCATGGCAAACAATTTGCGGGTATTGGATTTATTCTGCTACGCAGGCGGCTGGAGCATTCCGGCAGCCAAAGCGGGCGCTAGCGAAGTCATCGGTGTGGACGCGTCAGAATCAGCAGTGGCCTTAGCGCAAAGCAACGCGCAACTCAACGGCGTTGCCGAAAACTGCCAATTTATCCGCAGCGATGTCTTTGAATACCTTAAACAAGCGCGTTTAGACAACCAACAATTTGACCTCATTATTTTGGACCCACCCGCGTTAATCAAACGCAAAAAAGACTTCAAACAAGGTTACGAAGCATATCGGCGACTGAATCATTTAGCCTTGCAGGTTTTGGCAAAAAATGGCATCTTGGTGTCTGCATCTTGCTCTTTTCACCTCAGCCGCGACAACCTTCATGAGATTTTGCGCTCATCAGGACGGCATATAGACCGCCATCTGACATTTTTTGCTAGCGGCGGACAAGGGCCAGACCACCCCATTGATCCCGCGATACCGGAAACCGAATACCTAAAAACCTTTTTCTGCTCGGTTTCGCCCAGTTTATAAACCAACGTTACGCAGTAACGAGCTTTTCTCCCGTTTGCCGCGTCGAGCACCGCAGTATTTGTCGGGAATAGCCCGAAGGGGTGCGGCATGGATGCCGCACGGCGGCAGATGGGCAGGAAGCCCATTCTGCCGTCCCCCGACAAATGCGAGGAGCGCAAGACATAAGCGGTAATCGGGCCGCCTTTTCTTTGGCTACTTTCTTTTGGCGGAGCAAAAGAAAGTAGCTCGCCTTCGGGTGCGAGTACCCGATTAGAAAACTGTCGCGATAGCGACTCATCATTTGTATTTTTAAATTGCAGAAAACTCCTGCACAACATCAGCTATTAATATGACAACCGCTTATGTCCAAAACCCGCCCAACCAAGCCCTGCGCCCTCTGCGGACAGTCGGTTGAAATTGCTGGATTTAATTTAACCACCCCAAAAGGCCTAGAAGAATTTTGCTGTGCAGGTTGTCTCAGTATTTATGAATTGCTAGGCCGCTTACCAACCACAACCGAACCACCACTTAACAGCGAGGATAATAAAAAATGAAAGCTTGTGAAAACTGCACCCGCGTAGAAATTGGTAAAAACCATAATCAAACACCTGTCTGGAAACGCGCCATCGGCATGATTCTAGTCTACATCCCCATACTTACCCTGCCCTTCGTGATACTAAGCGCCTATCTGACTTACTATCACCTGCTATTCGTGGGTGCAAAAAACCTAAAAACTTGGGGTGATTACATCCCCGACCGCGCCAGCTACCGTTACAACTACCAAAACCAAATCACCATGAAACCCTCGTTTCGCGGTGCATTATCAAAATACAAATGGTTTTGGGTCGCCAACTGTTCATGGTATTGCCCGTACAGCGTCGCCTTATTTGAATGGCATGCCTATTTAGTGAAAATAGTAGAAAACTGGTGGTGTCCGTTTGGTCACGATAAAAAAGAAACCTACAACAACGCCCCGATTGATAAATCTTTCTGGCATATTTACCCAGACGATGCGGCGAAGTTGGATGAACGCGACCTCAACAACCCCATTTGGAATGAAGACAACGACAAACAATCTGAGTCTTGATTTAACATTGAGCGCTGCCAAAGCTAATATTGCTTTGGCCTTGTCGGTATTATTTTCGTAGGGGCGAGCGGCTGCTCGCCTTATCGCGACAGGATTTGATACGGGTTCTAAAAAAGGCGGACAGCCGTCCGCCCCTACAGACATAAATTAACCTGATAAAAATCATTGACTAAGCACAACCCGTAAAACACCTATTGTAGGGTGCAATAGGCGATAGCCGTATTGCACCGCATGTTGGATTTCAACCATCCGGCGCATTACGCTGTTACTAATGCGCCCTACAATACTGCGTAACCAAGGACAAAAACTGTCCGCACAAAACCCAGCAACAAAACACCATGCAAATCGGCCCTTACAAACTAAGCAATAATTTAGTGCTAGCACCAATGGCTGGCATCAGCGACCGCCCGTTCCGCAATCTCTGCAAACAATTCGGCGCAGGCTTAGCGGTATCGGAAATGGTCGCCGCCAATCCAGCCTTGCGCCAACACCATAAAACCCAACTAAAGGCCAACCATCATGGTGAAACGGGCATACGCTCGGTACAAATCTTAGGCACTGACCCGCAACAAATGGCGGAAGCCGCCCGTTACAACGCCCAACAAGGCGCAAATATTATCGACATCAACATGGGCTGCCCGGCAAAAAAAGTCTGCTCGGTTGCCGCTGGCTCGGCGCTGTTAAAAAATGAAGCCTTAGTAAAAAATATCTTAGACGCTGTCGTTAATGCCGTAGATATTCCAGTCACCTTAAAAATCCGCACAGGCTGGGATAAAGACCAACGCAACGCCGTCCGCATCGCGCAAATTGCCCAGCAAGCAGGCATTGCCGCACTGACTATTCATGGACGTACCCGCGCCTGTAAATTTGAAGGCCAAGCCGAGTACGAAACCATTAAGCAGGTGAAGGAAAATGTTAGCATCCCCATTATCGCCAATGGCGACATCGACTCACCCGAAAAAGCCAAGTCGGTTTTAGAATTGACAGGCGCAGACGCGATAATGATCGGTCGTGCCGCGCAAGGCAATCCGTGGTTATTTAAAGAAATTAACGATTTTTTTCTGCACGGACAAGCACCTACAAAACCAAATGTCAATGAAATACACCAAACTTTAATTCAACATCTTGACGCACTTCACAGTTTCTATGGTAACGAAATCGGTGTTAGAATGGCTCGAAAGCACATCGGTTGGTACTGCAAACATCTTAGCGCAATCCCCCGCGACACCTTAAATACCATCAACCAAGCCCAACAACCATCAGAGCAAATCGCGCTGATAAACTCCGCCTTTAATCTTTTATCCTAAAGACATTATGGAAGCATCCGAACATCCCGCTGAAGCAATTGGCATAGAAAGCTATTCAACAGAAAACACCTTAAAAGCCGCTATCCCTTTTTCCGTTTACGTTAAACAAAGCATAGACGCGTACTTTTCCCAGCTTAGCGATCACGACGCGGTAAACCTGCACGCCTTAGTGATTAGTGAAGTCGAAAAACCCTTATTAGAAGCGGCGCTCGCGCATTCTGGACACAACCAAACCAAAACCGCCAAATTGTTAGGCTTAAGCCGCAGCACGTTGCGAAAAAAGATGGAACAATACGGTTTGTCATAAACCTCGCGCTTGCCGACCTTTTTATGGTGAAAACACCATCGGCAGCGCAACGATACACCAATGGCTAGCAACAGCCATCCCCGTTTATAATAGCGCCAACCACGGCGACTAAGCTGTACCCCCACCCAAACTTTCCTTACCAAGGTAACCATGAACAAAAAAATCACTCGGGCGCTCATCAGCGTTTCCGATAAATCCGGTATTGTCGATTTTTGCCGCGCATTAACTGACTTAAACATCGAAATCCTGTCCACAGGCGGCACTTACAAAACCCTGACGGAAAACAACATCCCCGCCACCGAAGTCTCCGATTACACCGGCTTCCCGGAAATGATGGACGGGCGCGTGAAAACCCTGCACCCGAAAGTCCACGGCGGCATCTTAGGCCGTCGCGGTATTGACGATGCCATCATGGCAGAAAACGGCATCAAACCAATTGATATGGTGGTAGTGAATTTGTACCCGTTTGCCGCCACCATCGCCAAACCGGATTGTGATTTTGAAACAGCGATTGAGAACATCGACATTGGCGGCCCGACCATGCTGCGCGCCGCTGCCAAAAACCACGCCGACGTTGCCGTGGTGGTCAATCCTGATGATTACGGATTTATCCTCGCCGAATTGCAAGGCAGCGACAGCCAACTCAGCGGCGCAACCCGTTTCAACTTAGCGGTAAAATGCTTCGCCCACACCGCCAGCTACGACACCCAAATCGCAGCCTACTTAAACGGCCTCAACGGCGTGCAATTCCCCGAAACCTTAAACCTACAATTCGAACACCACCAAGCCTTGCGTTACGGCGAAAACCCGCACCAAAACGCCGCATTCTACCGCGAAAAAGCCCCCGCGTCTGGCACGATTGCCGCCGCCAAACAATTGCAAGGCAAAGAACTGTCTTACAACAACATCGCCGATGCCGACGCGGCCTTAGAATGCGTGAAAGCCTTCAACGCCAAACCCACTTGCGTCATCGTCAAACACGCCAACCCTTGCGGCGTGGCAGAAGCCGACGACAACTTAGGCGCGTACAACTTGGCTTACCAAACCGACCCGACTTCTGCGTTCGGTGGCATCATCGCTTTCAACCGCGAACTCGACGAAACCACTGCCGCCGAAATTATCGGAAGGCAATTTGTCGAAGTCATCATCGCGCCCGTGATTAGCGAAGCCGCCAAAACCGTACTCGCCGCCAAACAAAACATCCGTGTATTAGAATGTGGCGTGTGGGCAGAACACGAAACCGCGTCTTTAGATTTCAAACGCGTGGCAGGCGGCTTGTTGGTGCAAGACAAAGACCAAGGCAAAATCACCGCCGCCGACTTAAAAATCGTCAGCCAACGCGCCCCAACCGAACAAGAACTGGCGGATATGCTGTTCGCGTGGAAAGTCGGCAAATTCGTCAAATCCAACGCCATTGTCTATTGCAAAAACGGGCAAACCATCGGTGTTGGCGCGGGCCAAATGAGCCGTGTGTATTCAGCAAAAATCGCTGGCATTAAAGCCGCTGACGAAGGCTTGGTCGTGCAAGGTTCGGCATTAGCCTCCGATGCTTTCTTTCCTTTCCGTGATGGTATTGATGCCGCTGCCGCAGCGGGTGTGACAGCGATTATTCATCCAGGTGGATCAATGCGTGACGCAGAAGTTATCGCGGCGGCGGATGAACATGGGATAGCGATGGTGTTTACTGGGATGCGGCATTTTAGGCATTGATAACAAGCATTCCAAAGTGTTTGTGTCAATTGGCTGTAGGTTGGGGTGACGCCAGTAACCCCAACAACCCAAGCTACTTAGTAAGCCAAACTGAAGAGTAAACATGGATAAAAATGAAGAAGAATTTGTACATTTTGTTTCCTGTATCCAGTGGCTGAATAATTGCTGGTGCTTGTTACAGCTAATAAAGGATCAAAAAAATAACCCTTTAGTTGGGTCGTCATTTCGTTTTGCTTTAATCGAGTATTCTAAACCCTATACGAAATCATATGGAAAACACAAACCACACATATTGGATAATTCATATGTGCCAGTTGACTTTAAAGCTTTACATGAAACTATTCTAATTTCCCGAAAGAAGATACATGCTCATTTTGACCTGGGTTTATTGGAAGCAAAATTATACTTTCATGAAATTCAAGGTCAGAGATTCTACGGAATCGTACAAAACCAGATTACAGGGCTTGAAGAGCTTCCGAAAATAAACGAAATCATAAAGCTTGTTGAAGGAACATTAGAAAACATGTACGAAAAAGAGAATAAGCTACTTGAACTTTGGAATACAGAATAGGAAGCTTTAGCTCGTAGGATGGGCTGACGTAAGGAAGCCCATCATTTACCGAACATTTTGATGGGCTTCCCTTCGTTCAGCCTTTATGCCCTATGGGTGCATCCTACAATGTATAGTTCCCACGCTCCCGCGTGGGAATTTATCCAGCAACGCTCCAGCGTTGCGTGACGCAGAGCGTCACAAGCGGCATTCCCACGCCGGAGCATGGGAACGATGTAAACCCCTCATACCCTATTGATAAACAAGGTGAATTCTTAACTTAATGGCAGTGAGCCGTAACCCACGTAACTGGCAATCCAGAATTTAACAAAAGTCTTTTTTTTCCATCAACTGCGATAAGCATTGATAAACCCACCAATTTCCTCAGCATTCGGCAACGCTTGCAAAACCCCTAGCCGGGCTGCAACCCATGCGCCACAGGCGGCGGCTAAAACTAAGGCTTCGGCAAGGCTTTTGCCTGTTGCTAAGGCGACGGCGAGGGCGGCGGTGAAGGCATCGCCTGCTCCGGTGGCATCTTGGGCGGTGATGGTGAACGCTGGTTGATAGCAAACTTCGCCGTTATGCCAAGCCACACAGCCTTGGTCTGCCAAGGTAATCACCAGCAATTGGCCTTGCCACGCGACAGTTGGCAAACACGCTAGCCAAGCTTCAACATCATTGCCTAACGGCGGCTGTGCCAGCAATAACGCGGCTTCGCTGGCATTGACGATGACAATATCAGTCACTGCCAGCAATTCTTCACTGGGCGTATGCCACGGCGAGGGATTTAAACAGGTGGGGATGGCTAAGGCGCGGGCGTGTTGGAATGCTTGCACGATAGCGGCTTCGGCGATTTCAAATTGCGCGCAGACCATATCGGCGGCGGCTAATGCGGTATAAGCGGCATCGACGTGCGCGGCGGTCACTAAGGCATTCGCGCCGGGATAAATCGCTAAAAAATTACTGCCATCGGCGGCAATAAAGCCAACGCCATAGCCAGATTGCGGGCCAGTGCTGACTAATCCCTGCGTGCTTAAACCTTGCTGCTGAAAAAATTGCCGTAGATTTTCTGCTGCCGGATCTTCACCTAAACCAATCAGAGTTTCCACTTGTGCGCCTAAGCGCTTAGCGGCGATGGCGACATTCAGGCCTTTGCCGCCGTGTTCGCTGATGAGTCCGGTTGCCGCCAAGGATTCCCCTTCCGTTGGCAAGCGTTCCAGCAATAAACACTGGGCTTGCACATAACTGCCCAAAACAAAAAGCTGGCAAGGTTTCATGGTAGATAAATGCTCCAGCGCATACCGCCCAATACTGTGCTTTTACCGCCTTCCAGTTTGCCGTTCATCAGTTCAATCAGTTCGTAGACGATGGTCATGCCGATGCCGTGACCGTGGATATTTTCATCGGCGCGTACGCCGCGTTTTAAGATTTCGTTAAATTTGCCGACAGGAATGCCAGGGCCGTCGTCGGTAATTTCTAACAATACCGAAAAATTCCGTCTGGCTTTGCGTTGGTTGAGGGCGATAGTGACTTTGACGTGTTGCTTACACCATTTGCAGGCGTTATCCATGAGATTGCCGACGATTTCATACAAATCGCCTTCTTCGCAAAAAACCGGGCAGCTTTCGGGAATCTCGACATGGAAAATGATGTTTTTATCAACATAAACTTTGCTGAGCGAGGCGGTTATTTTGTTGATAATCGCGGATAAATCAGCAGTTTTAATGGTTTTGTGTTCGCCTTTGGCGGCGGCGCGTTGCAATTGGTATTCAACAATTTCATTCATCCTAGAAATTTGTTCTTGCACGGTTTGTTTGTTTTCGTTGAAGGATTCCACGCAGCCGCGCAAAATCGCCAACGGGGTTTTCAGGCTGTGCGCCAAATCGGCAAGATTGTTGCGGTAGCGTTCCAGATGCGCCCGTTCAATGCTGATAAAGGCATTTAAGTTGCCTGCCAAACCGTGTAATTCGGTGGGATACGAGCCATCTAAATGGCTTTTTCTGCCTTCTTCTACCGCTTCCAAATCGTGGACGATTTTGCGTAGCGGCTTCAAACTCCAGCGCAGCAAGGTGAATTGAATGGCAACCAAGGTGATGGCAATGACAATCAGCCAAATCCGTAAAGTATTTTGCAAACTCTGGATTTGGTTGCTGACAATTTGCGCGTCTTCTTCGACGGTAAATAAGTAATCCCGCGCCATGCCCGCTGGGTCTTTTCTGGTCGCCGCATAATGCAGCACATAACGCCCGCTGTTATCGAAAAAAAACACCGATGCGCCGGGGGCAAGTTGTGGCGGTCTTGAGACATCCAAACCGATAGCGGAAGGCGAGCGCCATAAGATTTTTTTGCCGCCTTGTTGGATAAAGCCATACAGGCCAGAACCGGGATTTAAAAACCGGGGATCATGCAGGTTGCTGGGCATAATCAAATCGCCACCGTTATTAAATTCGGTGACTGACAATAATGAATACGCTTGAATTTGCAGGCGTTCTTGCAAGGCGTTTTCGGCAGTTTCGCGAAAGCCTTGCTCAAGGACGACGGCAACCAATACAAAAAACACCGATAACACCAAGCCTTCGGCAAGCAATAATCGGAAACTGAGGGATTTGGTGTTCATGGTTGGGGATGAGGTTATTTAGTAGCTTAGGAGTCCAAAACATGTTTTGGACTCCTATATGTACGTTGGAAAGGTAATTAAGTATCGTAAGGTGTATTAGCGATAGAGGCTGTGAAAGTATTCGGTTTTGGAGTAAAAAACATGTTTTTTACTCCAGCCGCCTGCATAAAAATCAAAGTGTTACAAAATTTCATTAGGGCGTTTTTCGAATATTTTCACAGCCTCGATAGCGTAATACGCCGCATGTTTGAAATCCAACATGCAGTGCAATACGGCTATCGCCTATTGCACCCTACAACTGTTAGGCTGGACTCAACTTAAACTGCCTTAGTATCTGCCTTTGTTGATTGCCATGAAATATCAATTGTCCGATGCTGTTGGACACAATCGCGAAGATATAAATTAATAAGGCTTTGGTAAGGAACACCCGTGCCTTCAGACATTTCTTTGAAATAGCCAACAACGTCATCACCTAGGCGGATAGTGACCGATTTTTTAAGCTTGGCAGCATATGGATTTTTTCGAGATTTCATTTTGGAAAGGTCATATTCTGCTTTCATGGCATCTTACCTTGATAGTGGAAACATTCTCGTTTGGTTGCTTTTCGCGCTGATATTATTCTTATGATATTGCCTGATTCGCGCTCACAGTGGCAGACAAGGAGCAACCTGGATTCACAACTAAAGCCCAGCATTAAAAATCGGTGTTCTTCTTCAGAATGCCCATCATCATAAAACTGAATAGCAAATTCGTCATAAAAAACAGATTTGGCTTCATCAAAAGAAACACCGTGTTTTTTCTGATTAATCTTGGCTTTTTTATCATCCCATTCAAACTTAATCATCCGCAAACGCCACGAGCGAAACCATTAAAAAAACTACTGTTCAACAACGAGAATTCAAGAAGAAGCCGGAATCCGGTAGCCGCGCCCGCGTAAGGTTTCTATGGGTTTGCGGCTGCCGTCGGGGTCGAGTTTTTTGCGTAGCCGCCCGATGAATACTTCAATCACGTTGCTGTCGCGGTCAAAATCTTCATCGTAAATGTGCGCGGTTAATACTGATTTGGAAATCAATTCGCCTTTGCGTAGTAGCAGATATTCCAAGACTTTGTATTCATACGCGGTCAGATCGAGTTTTTCACCAGAGACAAACACTTCTTGGGCGACGGTGTCGAGTTCGATATTGTCGTGGCTGAGTACTGGATGCGCTTGACCTGCGGAGCGGCGGATCAGGGCGTTGAGCCGCGCCAGTAATTCTTCGTAATGGAACGGTTTTACCAGGTAATCGTCCGCGCCTGCTTCTAGGCCTTCGACTTTATCTTGCCAGCGGCTTCTGGCGGTCAGCACCAAAATTGGCACGGTGACTTTTTCTTTACGCAGGCGTTTTATTAATTCAATGCCAGAAAAATCTGGCAGGCCTATATCAATAATTGCCGCGTCCAGCGGATATTCTTTGCCCATGTATAAGCCGTCGCTACCGTTGTGGGCGGTATCGACGGCGAAGCCTTTGCCCGCGAGAAAGTCGTGGATTTGTTCGGCAAGTATGGTCTCGTCTTCAACCACTAAGATTCGCATGGTTTTCCCCTGTACTTAACGTAAGGATGGGGCTTGCGCCATGCTGCTGATGGCTTGTCCAAAGGACGCACCTAATTTGCCGGCGATGCGATCTAGCAATTTTTCTTGGTGGGTAAAATCGACTTGTTTTTCTGCGCCGATTAAGTCTTTGGCAACGGAATCATCCGTGCCAACTTCATCGGCAAGGCCATTTTTTAAGCCTTCTTCACCTGTCCACACCAGGCCGGAGAACATGTCTGGGGTTTCTTTTAACCTGTCACCACGCCCTGCTTTTACGGCGTTGATAAATTGTTGGTGTACTTGTGCCAGTAAGGATTTTATGTACTGGGTTTCGTCTTCTTTTGGCGGTGAAAACGGGTCTAGCATGGCTTTGTGCGCGCCTGCGGTGAGCAAGCGGCGTTCGACACCGAGTTTTTGCATGGCATCGACAAAACCAAAGCCGTCCATTAAGACGCCAATGGAGCCAATCAAGCTGGCGGGATTGACGAAAATTTTGTCGCTGGCGGAGACGATGTAATAGCAACCGGAGGCACACAAATCGCCGACCACGGCGTATATCGGCAAATCTTTGTGGGCTTTTTTGATGTTACGGATTTCGTCGTAAACATAGGCGGATTGTACTGGGCTGCCGCCGGGGGAGTTGGCGTGCAGGATGATGCCTTTGGTGTTTGGGTCTTTGGCGGCTTCGCGCAGGCTGTCGATAATGTCGGCGGCATTGGCTAATTTGTCTTCGGCAATCATGCCGACAATATTAATTACCGCTGTGTGTTTGTTGCCTGTGGCTTGCATACTGACTTTTATGCTGGGATATAAGGCGATGCCACCTATCACCAGTAAGTACACGCATAGCAAGGATTTAAAAAAGATGTTCCAACGGCGGGTGCGTTTTTGCTCATCGATGGCGGCAAAGGCGAGCTTTTCTAAAACGTCGCGCTCCCAAGTGGATGGTGTACTGGCTTCGGTTTTAACAGGTTCTTGCTGATTTTCCATGATGGTTTCGGTTGGTTAATTGAGGGGATAAGCTTGCCACGAAAACTCAGGGCGCTTTTACAACACGTTTCAGACGTCGGGCGGCTAAATAAATTCCAATAAGCGGGTGGGCTGTTCTAAACACAGCAACGGGCGGTAGGGCTGTAAAAAGCTTTCTGTGTGTGCGCCACAGGAAACCGCTACCGAAGCAATCTCGGCATTTAAGGCCATTTGTAAATCATGGATGGAATCCCCAACCATCAAGCTACGCGATTTGCAGACACCCGTGTGGGCAATAATCTCGTTGAGCATACGCGGGTCGGGCTTGGAGGCGGTTTCGTCGGCGCAACGGGTGGCGCAAAATAAGTCGGCTGTGCCTGTGCCTGCCAAGGCTTCGTCCAGACCTGCACGGGTTTTTCCCGTGGCTACGGCAAGTTGGTAGCCATCGGCTTTCAATTGCAGCAGCATGTCATAAACGCCTGTAAATAAGTCGTCGCGGCTGATTTCTTTGGAGAAATATTCGCGGCTGTAATGGCTGATTAGCTGTTTTTGGATGTCGGCATCGGTATCTGGAAATAAGGCGTGCATGGCTTTGTCGATGCTTAAGCCAATCACGTCTTTGGCAGCCTGGTGTTCCGGTTCTGCCAAGCCACATAATTCGCCAGCTTTTTTTAAACAACGGGCAATCCAATCGATGGAGTCGATTAGCGTGCCATCCCAATCAAAAATAATTAAATCAAACTTGTTTTTCATGTTGTAACAAATCGTTTAAGTGTTGAGGTAAAGGGGCGGAAACAGTTATTAAGGTGTTGGTGACGGGGTGTATGAATTTTAACGTGGCGGCATGTAAAAACATGCGGTTGTAACCTTTGCTTTTAAAATGTTTGTTGGTTTCATCTGCGCCGTAGCGGTCATCGCCAACGATGGGATGGCCTAAGCTGGCGGCATGGACGCGGATTTGGTGGGTGCGTCCGGTTTTTGGCGAGGCTTCAACTAAGGTGGCTTCGGCGTATAAGGTCAAACGCCGGAACAGGGTTTCTGCGGATTTGCCCGCTTTGCTGATGACCACCATGCGTTCGCCGCCTTGGCTGACATTCTTTAATAAAGGCGCATCCACCACCAGTTTTTTTCTGGCCCATTGCCCTGCCAGTAAGGCTAGGTAGGTTTTTTGTATTTGGTCTTCACGGAATAATTCATGCAGCAGCTTTAAGGCACTACGCTTTTTGGCTATCAATAAGCAACCGGAGGTGTCTTTATCCAACCGATGCACCAATTCCAAAAAATGCGCTTCGGGGCGGACCAAGCGCAGGCCTTCAATAATCCCAGCATTTATGCCGCTACCACCGTGTACCGCAAAACCTGCGGGTTTATTAAGGATAATGAAGCCGTCGTCTTCATACAAAACGCCTTGTAGCAAGAGGTTTTTAAAGTTTTGTGGTATAAATGATTCCGGTGTCCGCTCAGCCACTCTGACTGGGGGAATCCTGACTATATCGCCAGCTACTAAACGATAGTTTACATCTACCCTGCCTTTATTGACCCGCACTTCGCCTTTGCGGACAATGCGGTAAATTCGGCTTTTAGGCACCCCTTTAAGACGGGTAATTAAGAAATTATCCAAGCGTTGATCGTTGTTATCTTCAGTAATTTCCACCAGTTGTACACTAGGCGAAACACTTTGTTCTGCTATGCTCATTGATTACCACAGTATCCTGCAAGGATTTATTCTTTAAAATTGATGTAATTCGATAAGGTTGCTATATTAGACGGGTTTTTTTAAAAAACATACTAGGCTTGGCATTTTTCCTCAAAGAAAACCCAGCCCAAGCCTTACGACGCTGTAAACCGTTACCGTTTGGCCGCTTCTGCAAAGCTGTTAATAGCCGCTAAACAAAAACGCCAGCACACGGCCTTAACCAAAAACAGGCCAAACCTTTACAGCTTTCCTTGCCCACCTATCGCCTGTCTTTAACCAGACCGTGGCTGTCATGGGCATTAACTATACAAGATTACATAGCGATTGCCTTACTTTTAGGCTACGCAAGATTATTGGGTTCATCGTTCGACCCTCGACGCACGATTTTTAACTCCTGTTTACAGCAGACTACCAGTAAGACTGATGTCAGTGACTTGTTTGCCCAACCTGACTGTTGGCTTTCACTGCGAAGTACGAGACTGATGACAACACACGCACAGTTACGGTGATAAAACCCCAGCCACACGCAGGGCGTTTTATCTGACATTGCAAAATCGCTAGACCAGTCTGATTACAAATCTGGCCACGGAGCAGGACACTACAAGGATACAAAATGAAAAGAATGCTTATCAACGCCACGCAGGCGGAAGAACTGCGGGTTGCTTTGGTAGATGGTCAAAAACTCTATGATTTTGACATTGAAGTTCCCTCGAAAGAACAAAAAAAATCCAATATCTACAAAGGCATCATCACCCGCGTAGAACCCAGTTTAGAAGCCGCCTTCATCAATTACGGCGCCGAAAAACACGGTTTTTTACCCTTCAAAGAAATCTCCCCCGCTTACCGCAATAACCACAACAACGAAGAAGGCCGAAAATTAGGCATTAAAGACCTGATTAAAGAAGGCCAAGAAATCGTCGTACAGATTGAAAAAGAAGAACGCGGCAACAAAGGCGCGGCCTTAACCACCTACATCAGCTTGGCTGGCACTTACTTAGTGCTGATGCCCAACAACCCCAAAGCAGGCGGCATATCCCGCCGTATCGAAGGCGAAACCCGCTCAGAATTACGGGAAGTCATGGCTTCCTTAGAAATCCCAGAAAACATGGGATTGATTGTCCGCACCGCCGGTTGTGGCAAAAACGCCGAAGAATTGCAGTGGGATTTAAACTACTTAATGCAACTCTGGGAAGCCATAGAACGCTCATCATCCGAACAACAAGCACCATTTTTAGTTTTCCAAGAAAGCAACGTCATCATCCGCGCCCTGCGTGACCACTTGCGTGGCGACATCGACGAAATCCTCATCGACAACGAAGAATCCTTCGGTCTGGTACAAAACTTCCTCAAACAAGTCATGCCGCATTTCTTGCCCAAGGCAAAACTGTATCAAGACTCTGTGCCGCTGTTTAACCGCTACCAAATCGAATCGCAAATTGAAATCGCCTACAACCGCGAAGTATCTTTGCCATCCGGCGGCTCCATCGTCATCGACCATACCGAAGCGCTCACTTCCATCGACATTAACTCGGCACGCGCCACCAAAGGTAATGACATCGAAGAAACCGCACTCAACACCAACGTGGAAGCGGTTGATGAAATTGCCCGGCAATTGCGTCTGCGGGATTTGGGCGGCTTGTTCGTTATCGACTTCATTGACATGATGTCCAACAAAAACCAACGCACTGTTGAAAACCACTTGCGTGATGCCTTAAAACTAGACCGCGCCCGTATCCAAACCAGCCGTATCTCGCGCTTTGGCTTGCTGGAAATGTCCCGGCAACGGATGCGCCCATCGCTAGGCGATTCCACGCAACTGCCCTGCCCGCGCTGTAAAGGCCAAGGCACTATCCGTAATGTGGAATCAGTGGCTTTATCGGTGATGCGGATTATCGAAGAAGAAGCCATGAAAAAAGGCACGGAAAAAGTCATCGCGCATTTGCCGATTGAATCCGCTACCTTCTTGCTGAACGAAAAACGCTCTGCCATTGAGCAAATCGAAAGCCGCTTAAAAGTCGGCATCGTCATTTTGCCAAGCAAACACCTAGAAACGCCAGCTTACGACATTGAGCGCATTAAAGAAAAAGATGGCGGCAACGAAGAACGCACCAGCTATCAACAAATTAAAGCCGAAGAAATTGCCCTGCCAAGCTTTGCCCAACAAGTGAAGCCGAAATCTGAGCGCCCTGTGGTGAAAGAATTCTTGCATGACATGCCAGAACCCATACAGCACAAAAACGAAGCGGCAAGCCTGATTAAACGCTTCTGGCACAAATTGGTCAGCAGCATCAACACCGATGCCGCAACAACCGAAGCTGACGAAAAACCTGCGGTCATCGAAACCAGCGCAGCCCCAACCGTTAGCGAAAACCCTAAGCCTTTTAAAAGCCGCAACAACCGCCGCAACCGTAACCGTAACCAAAACCGCAACAACAACCAAGCGGCGGCAGCGACAACCGAAACCACGGCAGCAGACAACGGCAACAGCCCACAGCAAGCGCCACAACAGCCTGTTAAAGTATCAACACGCAACGTCAGACCCAACTTGCCGCGTGTTGAAAATACGGAAACCGCCGCATCAGCAACGCCACAAAATGCAGCGTTAGATGCAAACGACAATCCCGATGCCACAAATGAAGATGGCAACAGACAAAATCCGCGCCGTGGCAATTCCAGACGCGGGCCAAACCGTCGTAGACCTCGTAACCCTAATTACAAAAAACCGGAAAATGGCACAGAAAACAACGCAGAACCCATGGATGCCGACAACTACACGCAACCGGAAATATCTGCCGACCATCATGACCGTGATCGTGACCATGACAACCGCAGCAACGAAGCCAGCGCACCGCAACCGCAGCCTGTAGTAGTAACAGCAGCACCCGCCGCTGTTATCGAAGCAAAACCCGTGGTTGAAGCTATCCAAATAGCCAAACCGCAACCAGTCGCTGCACCAGCAGAACCGGCACCACAACCAGCACAACCGCGCCCGGCGCCTGAAGTTGCACCGATAATTGTTGCTCCGGTAGAAAACCGCCCGCAACCTGCGCCAGTGCAGGAAGCCCAGTCGACCCCACGACCACCGCAAGATACCGAAAACAACTAAGCACTCGCGGCATCCAAAAAGTATTTTTTGGATGCCGTCCCCTCTTAAATATTAAAACCGCCAATCATTATTGGGTGGCCTTTAAATTCACAGCCTTCCCCACTAATTTGCAACATCCCAGCTAACGCAGTTGACCGCGATCCTAGTGCTTTTAGGCCTGATTTAACAGCTCTCGAACTTGGCTTTTATAAGCCATCAACCTGTAAAACTATCCCTTAAAATCGGTAAACAACCAGCTTTACCTGTTTTTACAATTCAAACTGTTTCGCCCAGCTACTCAATTCAGTAAACTGAACGCTGACGTTGTTTTTAACATCCGTTAAGGAAGTGCTGAACTAATCCCCTAAAATGAGATAATAGCGTCATCCATCCTCCTGACAGATAGCTAACCATGCGCCAGACCAGCTTCGCCGACTTCGACTACGACCATAAAAAACGCCAAACCCGCCGTGAGTTGTTCCTCGCGGAAATGGAAAAAGCCGTGCCGTGGGCATTGCTGCTAGAGCCGTTGGTGCCGCATTACCCCACGTCAGGCCGCCGTGGCCGCCAGCCGATGCCCTTGCTGGCCATGCTGCGTATCCACTGTATGCAGCAATGGTTCAGCTTCTCCGACCGCCAAATGGAGGACGCGCTATACGAAATCGAGAGCATACGCCGCTTTGCGGGCTTTAGCCGGGTCACCGATGCCTTGCCGGACGAGACCACCATCTTGAACTTCCGGCATTTCCTCGAAGACAATGGCCTGGCCGCCGTGCTGTTGGACACCATCAACGCCCACCTCAAGGCCAACGGCCTGCTGGTGTCCAAAGGCACGATGGTGGATGCCACCATCGTCCACGCCCCCAGCTCCACCAAGAACCAGGACAAAGCCCGCGACCCCGACATGCACTCTACCCAGAAAAACGGGCAATGGTATTTCGGCATGAAAATCCACATCGGCGCCGACGTCAACTCCGGCGCGGTGCACAGCGTCACCGTCACCCCAGCGAATACCGCCGACATCACCGAACTGCCCAAGCTGCTGCGCGAAGACGACGAAGCGGTGTTCGGCGACGCCGCCTACACCAGCGACGAATACAAGCGCGGCGCCCGCCATCTGGGGATGCGCTGGTGCGTCAATGACAAGCGCAAGCCGAA
>Ga0247843_1002289_pt1 | contig 35549 bp, 31 predicted proteins | sample LaCruzMarch2017__FD_192420 | JGI IMG/M metagenome (GOLD analysis project Ga0247843, IMG submission 192420) | Freshwater microbial communities from meromictic Lake La Cruz, Castile-La Mancha, Spain - LaCruzMarch2017_8m | ecosystem: Environmental > Aquatic > Freshwater > Lake | place: Spain... | reverse complement strand
AGCCCATTGGCGTCAGGTTTAAAAGTCATAACGTGCGGATGATCGGCTGACAGGCCCAACGGGCCGAGACCGGATAGCCCAGGGCAAAGTAAGGAACGAACGACGCCCTGGGTTTCCGCCCCAATCTGGTCCGAGTCCTGAAAGGGCGAGCCAACGGTTGTCCCGCACCTACAGCGCGGATGGGATGTTGAACGCATTCCCAGGCCTCCGGTCGCCATGGGCTCCCTTCGACCTGGTCTACCCTATCCCGGCCCGTTGGGCCTCGAATGGAAGCAAATCGTATCGGTAAGCCTAAAAAGGGAAATGTATGCCCACGGAATACACGGAAAGCACGGAAGAAGACTATTGAAACACCGATGCAGTCGTCATCGACTGGGGCCGGCACTGGACTCCCGGTATTCGCCTCTGTTTCAGTGTATTCGGTGTCTTCCGTGGGCCGCCAACTCCGAATTTAGGGTAAGGCTCAGTTCGGGCCAGGGACAGTCCCAACGTGCGATCGATTACCCTTATCCTGACGCCAATGGGCTTCCAGCCGCCGTTTTTGGGGCATTGAGCCTCAGTGCGAAAGGGGAAATCTTTGTGGCTTCGTGCGATGCCCGATGCGGCTCAAATCGCAATCGCGGACCATTCGCGAAGGGCGGCGATGATCCGTCGCAATTGGTCGGGCGGCAGAGGTGGACCCGACGGGCGCTGGCGCATCACCCAATCCGGAATGTTCTTGGGGTTCCTGACCGCCGGGACGGGGTCTCGGGTGGCGTCGCTGACGAACCAGCCGGGGAGCGAAACGATTCCCCGGACGGCGACCGGTGTCCCGGTGCGACCGCAGAGCGCGCCCGAGAGCCAGCGACAGTTCCCCAATACCTGACGCAAGGGTTGATCGGTCCTCACTCCTGGGAAGTGCAGTTCCTTTCCGTCGTAGCGAACCTTAGCCCGTTTGTCTCCCTGATGGGTCATGTCCTTGCGCCGCATTTTGGTTTCCACCACGAACACGCCATTGGGGCCGACGATGACGTGGTCCAAGTTGAAGCGCTCCCCGTCCGGGCTCTCGGCGGGGATGTCGTGAAACACCTCGTATCCGCGGGCCAGGAGCGGAAGGAGATACTCGGCGGTGACCCTTTCCCCTTGGAAGCCGAGCCGCAGGTTGGCCCGCTGCTCAATGACGCGACGGAGTCGGCGGACTGCGGTGTAGAGGCCGACTCCTCCAACAGATAGCACGATCGCCGCCCACAGATAGCTTGTGACCACGAGCGCCAGCAACGGCAGAGCGCAGGAAACGAGGGCCGTCACCACGTAACATTCCACAAACCGTTCTTCATACTCTTCCAGCCGCAACCGGCTGGATTCCCCGGCGGGACGCAACAATCGCTCCGTAAAGGGGGCCCGTCGCTGTTTCCGAATCTCCAGAAACGGACGGAGGACGGCCCCATAGCTGACGGCCGCGAGGATGGCGATGCTCGCCACGACCCAAACGAAGGACTGCGCGAAGGTCATGGCGAGCTGCTGCTAGATTGACTGATCTTAAGACTCCAGCGCGACTCCCGTGGCGGGCGCTTCGGTGCGTTCTGGCGCGGCTTCGCTTGCGGCGTTGCTTTCCGGCGTCGCGGTTCCCTTACGGGTTTTGGTAACCTTCGCGGGTTTGGCGGCGGATGCGGTACCGTCGGCCTTCTTGGCTTCTTTCGGTTTCGGATTCGGGTCGGCCGGGACGTTCAGGCCGAAGGCGCGCCAAACCGGGGAATCTGTGGTGAGCAGCGTGTTGAGTTCACCGATGAGGCCAATGAGCCGTTTGCGCAGGTTCTTGAAGGCGGCGTCGCGTTGATCGCGCAGGGTGCGGAGATCGGACTTGCGGTCGCTCACGGCTTCGCGGGCGGCGACGAGTTCGGCGTGAATGGCTTGCGCCCGCTTGGCGGTGACGCTCAGGTCTTTGACTTCCCGGTGGGGATTGGCGACGAAGAAATCGGCCAACGATTTCATCGTGGATTCCCGTGCGGCGATTTTGGTGGGGATCGCCGTGGAATTGTTGACGAATCCAGTCTCCGGCCAAGCCTGACTCCAACGCGTCCCGAGTTGCGCACGCAGGGTTTTGGTGGCATCGGAAATGTATTTCTTGGCGTCCGCGTCCGCCTTTTTCTGGCGCGGAGATAGCTTGGTGGCCAACTCGGTGGATCCGGTTTGGTAAGCCGTTTCGGCGCGGCGCGCTTCATCGAGCGCCTTGCCGAGGACTTTTGCGGTGTTCTGCTTTACGCCGACGGTCTTCTCCTTTTTGACAAGTCCTTGGATATTGTCCGAGGCATAAGTGAAGAGGAGGTCAGCCCGTTTTGGGATGATGTTTGCTGCCATTGTATTTCTATTTGAGATTGAAATTATATTAGTTAAGTAATATTGATCGTCAAATAAATTTGATTAAATTTGTAATAAACAGAATATCTAGAGCGATCATGGCTTCACGAGAGCCGTGGCCTCCACGGCAGCTGCCGCCGGTCTTGAATCTGGAAAAGAAGTGGCCTCGGGTCCCACAACCAGCCCCGGCAACGGAACCGGGAAGGCTGCGGCGCGGCGGGCGGAGTCTTCATGGCAATCGTCAAACGGCCGTCGCGCCCTGAGCTCGCCGCAACGGAATCGAATCGAGTACGGAGCGAGCGGTCCCCCGCGAGACGGGAATCGACGAGATCGCGTCACGATCCGGTGAGCCCTGGAACGGAATCGACAAACCCGCGTCACGGGGAGAGGAGGGGGCCACGGGGAAATTTGCGGGCGTGGAATGAACGTAGCAGGTGGCGACCGGCATGAATCCCGTCCCTTCGACGTCCCTCCGGGACGATGTGTGTGAACGGGCGTGGATTGAACTTGACCCCTTCCAGCGGAGAAGTTTGGTAAGGGGTAGGCCGCCGATGCATCTCAAATCGATCCAGATCCAGAACTTCCGGTGTTTCGAGGATCTCACGGTCGATTTTGAGGACGACCTCACGGTGTTCGTCGCGATGAACGGGGGCGGGAAGACGACGCTGATGGACGCGATCGCGGCGGCGTTTGAACCGTGGGTGATCAAGCTTCTCCAGAGAAATTTGCCGCAGATTTCGATTAAGGATCTCCGACGGAATCCTGACGGTTCGAGGGCGGGCGACCTAAGGGTTCAAATCGTCGCCTTGAACGAAATGAACTGGCAGATAATTCCCGAGGTTGTGGATGTGCCGGACGAGGATCAGACGCTCTACACAAATTGGAATGCTTGGGGATCTTCGCTTGAGTCCCTCGATCGGATTAGGGAATCCGTGAGCAAAGATTCCCATTCAGAAGTCGAGGTTCCGGTCATAGCCTACTACCGCTCGACTCGAAATCTCGCCAACGCTCCGAAGGTCGGCAACAAGGACCGCCAGTTCCCCCGCCTCGACGTATGGCTCACCGCTCTCGACGCCGTGGCCAATTACCAGGATGTCATCGATTGGTTCCACTCTAAAGAGGTCGAAGAATTTCGCAAGAACCGGGAGCATCCCGAGAAGCGCATCCCGTTGCCTGACCTGCAATGCGTCCGCCTGGCGGTGACCTCCATCCTGAAACCCGCCGAAGACATCTACTTCACCGCGACCACCCCAACCAAGCCGGCCCTAACCTGGCGCGAGAACGGCGGCGAGCCAGAGGAGCGCCTCATCAGCCAGTTGAGCGACGGCTATCGCAATATGCTGGCGCTCGTCATGGATTTCGCGCGTCGCCTGGCCCAAGCCAATCCGCAATTGGAAGATCCTCTCGCGGCGGAGGCGATCATGCTGGTGGATGAAATCGATCTCCATCTCCATCCCCGGTGGCAGCAGACGATTCTCGAGGATTTGCGCGGCACGTTTCCGAACACCCAAATCATCGTCACCACCCACAGTCCGCAGGTGCTGACCACCGTGCAAAGCCGGTGCATCCGGATTCTCGATGACGGCCAGGTTCGCGCCGCGCCGCCGGCCAGCGACGGCGCGGAGAGCGCCCGCCTCTTGGAACGAATCATGGGTGTGCCGAGCCGCCCACAAAGCAATCCGCACGCCCGCAGTCTAAAACGACTCCAGCAGCTCATCGCGGATCATAAGCTCGACGAGGCCACCCAGGTGCTCGAATCCCTCAAGGAATGGAGCCAAGGCGAAGAGCCCGAACTCATTGGTGCCGAGATGGAAATCGCCAACCGTCGCTGGGAAGACAGCGAGTCCGCCGCCGGATGAAGCGATGCCGGAAGTCCCGGGCGGAACCGGCCCGCCTTGCGGCCTACCGGGAGACAAACCCGGAAGGGACGTGTGAACAATTCCGCGACGAAGCCGCCTCCGCGCACGAGGAGGTCGTTGCGACTCTCGAACGGGATCAGGGCGGATTGTGTGCCTATTGTGAGATGGATCTCGTGCCGGGAATCGATCAGGGCGTGGAACACTTCCATCCCAAGAGTGACGGGTCGGATGGCCGGAATTGGCACCTCGATTGGGACAATCTCCTTTTGTGTTGCCGGGGCGGACAAGGTTGGACGGGTGCGCAAGCAGTCGCCGAGGGCCGGGCCAGGGAACCACGGATCGAGAATCTCAGTTGCGACGCCCGCAAAGGGAGTCAGGTGCTCGACGATCGCCTCCTCAACCCGCTCGAGGTTCCCGCGTTTCCGAGGTTGTTCAAGTTTCTCGGAGATGGGCGGATTCAAGTCGATCAGGCCGAATGTGAAGAGGCGGGCATTGAACCGGCGGAAGCGGAAGACACGATTGACCTCCTCGGGCTGAACTGTCCAAGGCTTCGTGATGCGCGGGCCGAGGTGCTTCACCACATTGAGCGCACCATCAACGTCGCGCGGCGAAAAGCGGGAGCGAGACCCGGCGCGACGTTCCGCTACCTATTGGAGCGCTATCTGACCCAGGATCAGAACGGCAGGTGGAGCCGATTCTTCACCTTGATCCGATGGAGGCTTCGCGATTCGGCCGAGACCCATCTTCGTGAAATTGGGTTTGATGGCTGATCCGGTTTCGCTCAAACTCCAAATTCCGCATTCAAAAAATCCACACCCTCATGACCCGTTCCATCCTCGCCCTCACCTGCCTTCTCGCCGCCTCGGCGATCGCCGCCGATCTTCCGAAAATCCCTTCCAAGCCGATCGCTCAGAAAAAGGAACTCCTCTTCTCCGATGACTTCGAAGGAGCCACCCGGCCCAAGGAATGGCATCGGGTCGTCGATACGTTCACCTTTGAAGGTGGTGCTCTTAAGGGGACCCAGACCCGGGTGGCGACCATTCCCGCCGCCGATGGCAAGCCGGAGATCACCGCCCACGCCGCCGTTCATGGCTTGGAAATCCCCACCAAGGACAGCATCGTGGAATGCAAGATCAAGTTCGAGGGCGCGAGCATGATCGATATCGAGTTCGACGACCGCAAGTACACCGGTTGTCATTACGGCCACATCTCCCGCGCCCAGGTCCGGCTCAACGGCATCACCATCATCGATGAGCGCGATGGCAACATGAAAAACGAGATCCGCGCGATGCCCGCCGGTCCCGAAAAGTCCAAACTCCTGGTGGGCCGTCAAGTGACCTTTCCGGCCAAGCTCGAAGCGGGCAAATGGTACGAGCTGGTCGTGGAAACCGCTGGGGACGAAATGCGGGTCACCATCGACGGCAAGAAGGCTGCCTTCCTGAAATCCTCAGGGCTTGGCCACGAGACGAAGTCGAAGATTGAGGTCGGCGTGGCCGGTCAGAGCGGATTTTTCGACGACCTCAAGGTGTGGAACGCCGTTCCGGCGAAGTGACCTACTTCTTCCCCTTGTTGGCATGACGCCCGGTGTTTTCTGCCTTGTCCTTATTGATCCGGTCAAACTTCAGGCCACGGTCTTCTGTGGGGACTGTAGCGGCCGGTTTCGCGTTTGGCCCCAGATCGGAGCCGACGGGCGGAAGGTATTTTGCGAGCGATGTAATTAGTTCCTGGTGCTCCGGATTGCCCGCCACATTGACCGTTTCCGTCGGGTCATTCTGCTCGTCGTAGAGTTCGGTCGCCACGATCTTTTCGCCACCCCGCTCACGCCAGAAGGTGCAGCGCCATCGGGTATCGCGGATGCTGTAGCCCATGACATTGCATTCAGGAGCCTTGCGCGGGTATTGGCTGATCGCCACATCGGTGGCTGGCGCGGCTGGATCGTCGATGAAGTTCTTCAGGCTGCGGCCGTCGATCTTTGCCGGAGCCGGGAGACCGGCGACTTCGGCCAAGGTGGGATAGACATCGATGAACTCGACCGGTGCATCGCATTTCTGCCCAACGCTCTTGGAGCCGGGAACGCTGATCAACAACGGAGCGCGCGCGGCGATCTCGAAGTTGGTGTGCTTATGCCAGAGGCCGTGGTCTCCGAGTTGCCAACCGTGATCGCCCCAGAGGACGATGATGGTGTTGTCCGCGAGTCCTTCCTGGTCCAGTGCGTCCAGGAGCCGACCGATCTGGGCATCGGTGTAGCTGATGCAGGCGTAATAACCGTGCCGGAGTTGCTGAGCGAAATCTGCGGGAATTGGGTTCTCCTTGGGCACGCCGGGGTAGGCGTGCAGTTCGCCATTGGTGTGACCGGCGAACTCTGGCGATCCCTCCGGAAGATGATCGGTCGTCGGCGCCGGGATCGTTTTCGGATCGTAAAGGTCCCAATATTTTTGGGGCGCGACGAAGGGGAGGTGCGGCTTGAGGAAGCCAACCGCGAGAAAGAATGGCTCGCCCTTCGCTTTGAGGGCGCTGAGACGCTTCACGGCTTCCGCCGCAGTCGCGCCATCGGGAAGTTCATCGTCGGATTTGGCGCTGGCTTCGAAGGCCGGGCCCCCCTTGGCCTTTTTGTCCCCTTTGCCAGCGGGCTTGGGATACTCGAAAGCGTTGACCCCGTGGGTCGTTACGATCTGCTTGGTCCAATCTACGGGATCGGTATCCACGGATCTTCCTCGGGAATACCAGTGCGGCTCGTTCCATGACCGTCCATCCTCGAATCCAACGTGGTAAATCTTGCCCAGCGCGGCGCAGTGATAGCCGTTGGCTTTGAAGTGCTGGGGCAGGGGGATGCAGTCGGGCTGCGCCACCCGGAAATGGGTTTCCAAGTCCCAGACCTTGGTCGCGTCAGGACGGAGGCCCGTCATGATCGCCGTGCGTGACGGACTGCAGACGGCTTGCTGGCAATAGGCATGGTTGAAGACAAGTCCGCGCGCGGCGAGGCGGTCGATGTTGGGCGACTTGACGATCTTGTTCCCGTAACAACCAAGTTCCGGCCGCAAGTCATCGACGGCGATGAAGAGGATGTTGGGCTTTTTGTCTGCGCTTTGGGCGGAGATGACGAGGATTGCGCTGACCAGGGAGAGGGAAACGAGGGATTTCATGAGCAGGAGTCGCGTTCTGTGAACCACGCGGAGGTGGGGTGGTTGCAAATAGATTCAACCGGCGCGGGGCGAGCGTTCCCGCTTGTGACGGGCAACGGAGTGAGGAATCGTCTCTGGCTATGTCGATCGATGACGCTCGGGACCGCATCGAAGCAAAGCTCCAACGGGTCGAAGCCCAATTTGGGGTGAAAGTGGTCTACGCCTGCGAATCCGGCAGCCGTGCCTGGGGCTTTGCATCCCTAGACAGCGATTACGATGTGCGTTTCCTGTTTCTGCGTTCGCATCGCGAGTATTTGTCGGTCCATGGCGGCGTGGAGACATTGGAGTTTCCGCTCGATGTCGATCTCGATTTGGTGGGATGGGATGTGAAGAAAGCGGCCGGGTTGCTCGGGAAATCGAACGGCGCTTTGGTGGAATGGCTGCATTCGCCGATCGTCTATCGGGAGGAGGCTGGCTTCCTGGACCGCTGGCGAACCACCGCGAGCGCCGTGTTCTCTGAGCGAGCCTCTGCGGACCATTATCGTGGGTTGGCCAAGCAGATGTTGCGAACCAAACTCACCGGCGATGCGGTTCGGGCCAAGGATTATCTCTATGCCTTGCGCGCGATCCTTGCGGCTCGCTGGATCCTCGATGGGCGAGGGGTGGCTCCCGTGAGATTCGTGGAGCTTCTTGCGGTCGCTAGCCCAGACATCACGGAACTCGTTCCGGCGCTGCTGAAGCACAAAGCGGTGGCCAATGAGGGGGAGCGCATGGCCCGGATTCCTGTGCTTGATGACGAACTGCAACGTTCGTTGGAAGACATCGAGGAAGCGATTTCAGCCCTTCGTCCCAAGCCGGTGCCTTACGAGGAGTTGGACCGGCTGTTGCGCGGCACGCTTCGCCTGGCGATGCCGAATTCCCTCCGTCAGGTCTGGACGGTCGAACGCGTGCGGAGTCCTGATTTGTTGTTGTTCGACGCCCTGGCTGGCAGTCACGCCTATGGCACCGCGATCGAGACTTCCGACGAAGACCGGCGCGGCGTGTTCCTCGCCCCCAAATCCTATCTCTTAGGGTTGGACCGGATCGAACAGGTTTCCGGGGATCGCAACGACGAGACCTATTTTGAATTGGGACGATTCGTCGACCTCTTATTGAAGAACAATCCCAATGCCTTGGAAGTACTGGGAATACCGGAAGATTGCATCAAGTTTCGTCATCCGTTGTTCGATCGGCTGAAGCCGACGGTGTTTCTCTCCAAGCTTTGTGCCCGGACCTACGGAGAGTATGCCATGGGCCAGGTCCGCAAAGCGCGCGGGCTAAACAAGAAGATCGTCAATCCACAACCGGAAGAGCGGGCGCACCTTCTGGATTTTTGCCATGTGCCGGTTGGGCAAGGGAGCGTCCCTCTCGTAGACTGGCTCCGCGAGCGGGGGCTTACCTCACGCGACTGTGGATTGACGGCGGTCCGCAATGCGCCGGGCCTCTTTGCCATCTACCACGAGCCCGGGGTCGAGTATCGCGGAATGACTTCCCCCAAAGATCCGGATGCGTTGGTCTTCAGTAGTGTCGCCAGGGGAGCCGAACCGATCGGGTGGATGCATTGTCACGAAGATGCCTTCAAGGCTCATCTCAAAGCCCACCGGGAGTATTGGGAGTGGGTGGAACTTCGCAACGAAGCGCGTTTCGCCACGAACTCGGAACACGGACGGGGTTACGACTCCAAGAACCTGATGCACACCCTCCGGCTGCTTGCGATGGCCGGAGAGATCGCCCGGGAAGGAATCCTCCGCGTGCGCCGTCCCGATCGGGATTACCTGCTGCGCGTCAGGGCGGGGGAGTTTAGTTATGAGTCCCTCGTCGAAAAGGCCGAAGGCATGCTCGAAGAGGTCCGGGCGAGCTTCGCGAGCTCCAGTTTACCCGATGAACCCGATCGGGATCGGGCCAATGCGCTCCTCTTGGAGATCCGCGAGGAGTTTGGGGTGTAGCGGGCGGCGGCTCTCCGTTGACTACGACGTCCGAGTCAAGGACTCTGTGCCCCCCACGAATGCCTGCCTCCCGGCGGCGTCCGAGGGCAGTCTCCAAGGCTCAGACATCCTGGTCTGCGGGGGAAGCGGATCTCCCACCGGGAAATGGAGTGAGTCTATGAGATGAGTCTGACTGGTCCGCCAGAACTCGCCTTCATGATGGCCCCCGGAACCACCGGCGTTGGGTATCTGATCCTGGAGGGCGGACCTCCTGGGTCGCTGACAGCACGCTTCGCGGGTTGAGAGTGGAAAGTTGAGGGTTGAGAGGTGGCAGGAATCGCGATCTCCATCGGCCGAACGGACTCAATACGACCTATTGGAATTCCCAATCCGTCGTATTCAGCCGTTCGGTGTATCCCGGGGATCGGGCCTGCCCTTGTAGCCTGTCCGACCCGAGGCTTCCCACCCTGACGGTTTTTCCAAATCCGAAGTCTTGACAGAGCCGTCAAAACCTGATTCCCTACCTCACGGTCGATCTGGCGACCTTCGGTTCACCCGATCAAGGCCCCAGATGGATGTGCGTTCCCGACACAGCTCGATAACCATCGAACGGCCACTTGCCTCAATATGGAAATAGGGTGGAAAACTTTCCGCCTATACAACGTTCGGCTAGAAATGAATCAGAGCGAGACACTTCAAGTTGATGTAGAGACCCGCGGTTGTTTCCACGGATCGTCGGCGAAGATTGAAGTGGTCGTTGGCGAAGACCATGCCAACCTCAGCGTCTCCCGAAATCACGGGCCAGGGACGATCATCCTCGCAGAGCTGGAACGGGTTTCAGCGAAGCGGGGTCGGAAGATCATTGATCATTTCTTGGGTTTGCTAAGTACACCTCAGCGCCTCTCGGGTGATCGATCTACTACCGTGTACGATTGTCGGGTAGCTTGGCGATTGGGGGAGAGCAAAAGCAACTGGTCTCTGCATACCTCTGAGCTCCCTGCCTGCGTTGTAGATGAGATTCTCCAAAGCGACATGGATTCGGAGATGAAGAGGAAGATCGAAAAGTCGAGGATCGGATATTTCAACCTAGGACACGAACTATTTAGCGCAGCAATGAAGGTCGCTGACGACTACGAATCTGAACTTTCCGACCGACTCCAACAAGCCGAACAATACGGTGCTGGACAACCGGCTACCCGCTCTGAGTCGAGATGATTTCCGTAGCTACAAACCTAAACCTACAGTCGAAGGCGCCCCGCCGGTAGCCGGTGCCAGACGTTTGACGTTCGGCCAACTTCGGAAGCGTCCACCTACAAAGATGAAGGCACTTCAAGCACTTTCCTTGGACGATGTCTGCGGCACTTGGCGGGTTGTGCGCACCGAGATTCCTGAGCCATACAATCCGGCTCACGAATTTTTCCACTTCTTCCCGGACGGCACCCACGTTTGGGAACACCCATTTATTCAGCAATCCAACAAGACATTCCCATTTCGATATGAACTGACTGACACTGGCGCGAGATTGTCCTCTGTGAAGGGAAGCTTTTATTCCGACTTGGGCTTGAGGGTCGAGGATGGATTCTTGATTATGACAGCTCGTCATGGGTATTCCTCGTGGCTTCACCGCATCGCACCGCATGAGCGACCACCATTCCTCACTCTCTACGGCGACCCACCAAACCCTCAACTCAAGCCGAACAAGGCGGTCCCCAGCGACACCTGAGCGGTGCGCGTGGCCGCCGACGTTCGACCCGGGGAGATTCACCACAGAGGACACAGTGAGCACAGAGGAAGCCATGGAGAAAGACCCGTTTGAACGGAATTCACCGCTTCAAACTCTGACTACCTCTGTGAACCTATTTACTCTGTGGTGAAAATGACAGCCATATGGCCTTGGCTGTGCCGATCTCCCTCACGGGAGTTTCCGGCATCGTCAGATTCGTCCTCTCGAAGCTCCACTTCCCGCCAGCATTGCTCCACGGTTTCACGGTAGGTAGGCATGCCGTGCACCCCGAATTCCTAGGCGCGCCTTGCTGGCAATGCCATCTCCCGGCGCTTCGCCACGCGGGCGTTGAGAAATGCGGGCGATCGGGCGGTGGCTCTCAGTTGACAAGGCCGGTCGCGCCAAGGACGTTGCAACCCCGATGAGTGCCCCGACCGCTATTCCGACCGAACACAATGAGGCCATCAATGCCCGCATCCTGGCGGTCTCCGAAGACAGCATCCAAGGCTTCGTTCGCTTTCCGTTCCAGGTGATTGCGGAGAAGAGTGGCTTGCCCCTCGAACTCGTCCTGGAGCGGATCCGGGCCATGCTCGATGCCGGAGTGATTCGCCGGGTGCGCCAGACTTTGCTGGCGAACAAACTGGCGGAGGGTGCGTTGGTGGCTTGGACGATCAAGGATGAATGGCTCGACTCCGCGTTCGAGTTCATGTCCAAGGAGGATCCCTTCAGCGGGCATGTCGTGGTTCGCTCCACGGACCGGAACATGACCGGCGGCGGCTACAAGCTTTGGACGACTCTGAAGGTTCCCCAGGGGGAATCTCTGGAGGAGCACGCCACCGCCCTGCTGCGCCTCACCGGAGCTGAGGAATTTGTATTGATGCCGGCCAAGGGGATTTTCGCGCTCGGAGTCGGTCACGTGCGACGCAAGACGATGGAATTCGGCGATCGCGCGGACACGCCAGCCAAGATGATGAACACGGCCGGCGCGGAGCTTTCTCCGGCGGAATGGAACGTTCTGCTCTCGCTCAAGGGCGAGTTGACCGTCGACGAGATTTGCGAGGATCCCTGGAAGGGCCGGGCGGAGCAGGCCGGGGTCGATTTCGAAACCTTCTGCACCATCGCCGAGGGGCTCGACAAGAAGCAGGTCATCGGCCGTTTCTCCACCTTCCTGGAGCACGTCAAGCCTTCTGCGACCGGGGTCAAAGTGACCAAGTTCAACGGATTGTTCCACTGGCGCGTGCCCGAGGGCATGCAGGAGCGGGCCGGGGGCGAAGTGGGCCGTCACCACATCATGACCCATTGCTACTGGCGTGAGGGCGGTCCGCGCTTCGGGAACGTCAACATCATGGGCGTGGTCCACGGCACCGACAAAGCCTGGATGCTGGAGCACAAGGCGGCCATCGACAAACACTTGGCGGATGTCGGTATCCCGGTCCTCTACGACAACGTCTTTTGGGGCGGCCGGAGCGAGATCAAGCCGTCCGAGATTTCGCCAGTCGTTTATCGCGAGTGGCACGCCAAGTGGGCGGGGAAGGACCGAGTTGCGGGGATTCTATGAGTGCGCCAGGCCTTCAAATCGTCTTCAACGAAATCAGCGCCCGGGAAATCTCGTCGCTGCCAACCCTGCAGCAGCTCGAATTGCTCAGCAAATTCCGAGTCTCTCCCAACGACCTCGAAAACCTCGATGACGAACGCTTCGGCAAGTTGGAACGCGAGGGACGTTCCTTGTTCCGCTACCGGTTCAACGATCTCAGGATTTACTTCTCGGTCGAGGATCTCAAGGTCCTGGTCCACCGCGTCCTGCACAAGAACAGCTTCCAGGACTTCCTCTACCGCGGCGGGATGAAAGTTCGCGACGAAGACGAAGCCCTTTCCGACGCCGGAGGCTTCTGGGAACTCATCGACGAGGGCGAGAACTCCCGGCAGGAGTGAGCGGATCAGCATGCGCCTCCACTCACTGGACCAACTCGCAGACGAGGACTTCCGCCGGGCCGCTTTCCCCGTTTGCCGGGACAAGATTTTCCTGGCCCATGCCGGGGTCACTGCCTTGCCGCGTTCCGTGGCGGATGCGGTGATTGATTACACCGAGGACTGCACCGCCGATGATCAGGAATACGAGGGCGTCATCCGGCGGATCAATGAGACCCGCAGGATCGCCGCAGACCTGATCGGGGCGAATTCCCGGGAGATCGCCCTCCTCGGCCCGACCTCCCTGGGCCTGAGTCTCGTGGCCAACGGCCTGCCCTGGCAGGCGGGGGACGAGGTGGTCGCCTATTTGGACGACTACCCGGCCAACGTCTATCCTTGGATGGAGCTGGAACGCAAAGGCGTCCGCCTGGTGCGCCTCCAACCGGAGCGCCCCGGGGAGATCACGCCCGAGGTCGTCGCCCGAGCCTTGACTCCTCAGACTCGTCTGGTTGCCCTGGCCAGCGCACACTTTCTCACCGGATATCGCATCGATATCGACGCCATCGGCCAGCTCGTCCATGCGCATGGAGCGTTGTTTTGCCTCGATGCGATCCAGACGCTTGGCGCGTTCCCCACGCGGGTCGATCATGTCGATTTCCTTAGTGCGGACGCGCACAAATGGATGCTGGGGCCGCTCGCGGCGGGGATCGTTTACGTGAAGCAGGCGCACTTCGAACGGCTCCGGCCGACCTTGATCGGGGCGTGGAATGTGCAGTCTCCGGGGTTCATCACTCAGGACCGGGTCGAGTTTGAGGACGGTGCGCGGCGTTACGAGCCCGGCGTGCTCAACTGTGCGGGCATCTTCGGAATGAAGGCGGCGCTGGAGATGATCGGGGGGATCGGTTTGGACGCGGTTTCGGCCCGGCTCCGGGAATTGAAGGCACACCTCGTGGCGGGCTTAAGGGAGCGGGGGCTCACGATCCATGGACCGGCGGAGGGAAATTGGGTTCACGCGATCACCACCTGCCGGGATGAGAGCCGGGATCTGGGGAGCCTGTTCCAATTCTTGCGGGCACGAGGAATCGTGGCGAGTTGCCGACAGGATCGAGCCGGGGTTACATTGCTGAGATTCAGTCCGCATTTTTACAATACTAGGGAAGAACTGGAAAAAGTGTTTGCGGAGATCGATGCTTGGTCCGACGAGGTACCGGCGCGCTGAGATCTGAGGCGGTTAATTGGACGCGGGTCCTGCTTGACGAAGCGCCTTACCGAAAACAGGCTTGGGCGCGCCACGCAAAGTGCTTTAGAACGAGTGAACCCAGAACCGGAAGAGGAGGAGACTTTGGAATTTAAGGAGATCAAGCAGATCGTCGAACTCATGAACAAGAATGAGTTGTCGTACTTTCATTTGGAAAGGGGCGACTTCTGCCTGGAATTGAAGAAGGGCCTGGATACCGAGGCGATTCAGGAGCTACTGGCCAGCGCCCGTGCGGCGGGGCCGGCGATGATGCCCATGTCGATGGGCCACGGCGGTTTGCCGAGTGGAACGGGCGGCGGTGGCGCGGCTCTGACTGGGGCGGCTGCCGAAGATGCCGGGACGGACACGATCAACGCGCCGATGGTGGGAACGTTCTACCGTGCGGCATCGCCGGAGCACGAGCCGTTCGCCAAGGTCGGTCAAGTCGTGGATGAGAACACCACGATTTGCGTGATCGAAGCCATGAAGACCTTCAACGAGATCAAGGCGGAGAAACGCGGCACGATCGTGAAGATCCTCGTGGAGAACGCCCAACCGGTCCAGTACGACGATCCGATGTTCGTGATCAAACCCGCTTGAGGAAGATCGGCGGGAAGGCTTTGGATCGAGAGGGCGAACGCGCCCAGAAAGTTTATTTCTATGTTTAAACGAGTGCTTGTCGCAAACCGGGGTGAGATCGCCCTGCGCGTCATCCGGGCTTGCAAGGAACTGGGAGTGGAAGCGGTCGCCGTTTACTCCACGGCGGACACGGATTCCATGCACGTGCAGTTGGCGAACAGCGCCATCTGCATCGGGCCCGGGCCGAGTTCGCAGAGCTACCTGAAGATGGAGGCCATCATCAGCGCGGCGGAGATCGCCAACGTTGACGCCATCCATCCGGGCTACGGTTTCCTTTCGGAGAATCCGAAGTTCGCCAAGATTTGCGAAAGCTGCAAAATCAAGTTCATCGGACCCTCCGCGGACGTGATCGCGATGATGGGGGACAAGAACACCGCCAAGGCCACCGCGGCCAGGGCGGGCGTGCCGGTGACCCCGGGCTCCAAGGACATTGTCCGCACCGAAAAGGAGGCCATCGCGATCGCTGAGGAGATGGGCTATCCGGTGATGATCAAGGCGACTGCCGGCGGTGGTGGCCGTGGGATGCGCTCCGCCCTCAACGAGGCCAGCCTGAAGACCGGCTTCAACGCCGCGCGGGCTGAAGCCGAGGCCTGCTTTGGAAATCCCGATGTTTACATCGAGAAGTTCATCGTCAATCCGCACCACATCGAATTTCAAATCGTGGCCGATTCCCTCGGGAACGTCATGCACCTCGGGGAACGCGATTGCTCGCTGCAACGTCGCAACCAGAAGATCATCGAGGAATGTCCTTCTCCGATGATGACTCCGGAACTGCGCCAGCGCATGGGCGAAGCCTCGGTCAAACTCTGCAAAGAGATCGGCTACGAGAACTGCGGTACCATCGAGTATCTCGTCGACGACGATCACAACTTCTACTTCATGGAGATGAACACCCGGATTCAGGTGGAGCATCCCATCACCGAGGAAGTTCACGGGTGCGACCTCATCAAGGAACAGATCCGGATCGCTGCGGGCCTGCCTATTTCCGAGCACGTCATCAACAGCCAGCCGCGTCACCACGCCATCGAGTGCCGGATCAACGCCGAAGATCCTTACAACAACTTTGCGCCGAGCCCCGGCAGGCTCGATTTCTTTTACGCTCCCGGCGGACGCGGCGTTCGCGTGGATACCCACGTTTACAGCGGTTATGAAGTCCCGCCCTATTACGACTCGATGATCGCCAAGCTCATCGTTACCGGTGCCACTCGCGATATCGCGATCGCCCGAATGACGCGCGCTCTCAGCGAGTTCAAGGTCGAGGGGATCAAAACCACGATTCCGTTCCAGGACGTTATCATCAAAAGTTCCGACTTTAAAAGCGGGAACTACAACATCGGCTGGGTCGAGCAATTCCTCGCCATGCAGCCCCATCAGCCGAAGAAGTGAGATGAAAAGCCGGATCTCCCAGGCCCGGCTCTATGGAATTCTCGATCTCGGCTACGTCGGATCCTGCCGGTTGGTGGAGATGGCCCGGCGACTCGTTGCTCCGGGAGGCGTAGATATTCTCCAGCTTCGGGCCAAAAGCTTTTCTGCTGCGGAGGTCGCCACCTTCGCCCAGCCCTTGGTCCAGGTGGCACGTGATGCCGGGATCCCTTTTGTGATCAACGACTTCGCGGAGGTCGCCGTTGAGGTCGGGGCGGACGGGGTTCATGTCGGTCAGGACGATGCTTCCATCGACGCGGTGCGCCAGCTCGTAGGCCCGGACCGGATCGTCGGGAAATCGACCCACAGCTTGACGCAGGCTCGGGCCGCCGTTCTGGAAGCGATCGACTACATCGGCTTCGGCCCGATCTTTGCCACGCCGACCAAGCCGGAGTATCAGCCGATTGGTCCCGAGGATATCGCGACCGTCGAGCGGGAGAGTCCCGTGCCGGTATTCTGCATCGGCGGGATCAAGCGGGAGAATCTGGCGAGCCTTCTTGAGTCCGGGGCCCGTCGCGTGGTCATCGTTTCGGGATTGTTGCAGGCGGAGGACCTCTCCGCGTATTTGCGGGACGTCCGGGCGATGCTGGAACTCAGTCGAAGCGCTTGAGGCGTTCAAACAAGGCTCCCACATCAATCGACAACCCGATCGAGGCAAGCCGGGCCTCTCCCGTGTCCCCACTGAACGATGCCTTCCAATCCTCATCCCGGCGGCAGACGACAAACTCCAAGCTTTCCGGCTCCGGAAAGACATAGACATACTCCTGCAGACTGGGGATCCGTTGATAGACAAGGTATTTCTCGACCCGGTCCTTGTTCGGATTGCTGGGGGAGGCGACTTCGATGATCAGCTTTGGCTTCTCCCGGTAATGGCGATGCCGGTCATCCGGTTCGCAGGCCACCATGACGTCAGGATAATAGAACATGTCGGAGGTTTCCCAGGAAGCGAACTTCAGGTGAACCTTCAAGGATTGGGAAAACACCTGGCACGGTCCGCCTTCCAGGTGGTCGGCGATCCTTCGATAAAGGTAGCCGACGGTCTCCCCGTGCCGGGCGGTGCCGCCTTCCATGCGGAAGACCTGCCCGTTGAAGTATTCGTGGCGTTCGTCGGTCAGCATCTCGCCTTCCAAGTATTCCTGGACGGTGATGAATGGCTCTGGCTGGAGTTCAGCGGTCATGGCGACGGACAGAGTGTACACGGAACGCCCCGGCTTGTCACCTATCCCAACCGGTAAAACCGCTTCGCATTCCCCGCCCAAAGTGCCGTTTGCTCCGCCTCCGGCCGGCTGCTGATGATCTCCGCCAATCCATCCACCCACGTCCGCAAGGCTCCACCGAGCAGACAGACCGGCCAATCCCCGCCGAAGACAACGCGTTCCGGGCCGAAGGTGTCGAGGCAATGATCCACGATCGGCGCGAGCGCGTCCGTGTTCGCTCCGGAAGGGAGGCGGGCAATGATCCCGGAAATCTTGCAAATCGTGTTGGGCAACTCCGCGAGCGCTTCCATGGAACGCTTCCAGTCGTCCGCCGTAGGTTCGACGGGACCGTCATGAATTTGGAAGGATCGATGAAAGCCCTTCACATCCGCGTTCCCGCAATGATCGATTACGAAGCGCGTCTCCGGACATTGCTGGGCCAGGGCCACGCCATCTGGCAACTCCTTGGGCCGCATGCAGAGATCGAAGTGCAATCCCTGTTCCCCCAGGAAGCGGATTCCGGAGACAAATTCCGGACGCAGACAATGTCCCGCCGGTGTCCCTCCGCCGTGAAGCACCTGGCGCACCCCGCGGACCTTGCCGCTGGCCAGGTGACGCTTCACATAATCCGCAAACCCGGGCGAATCCGGCCGTCCCCCGATCGTCGCCGCCACCGTGCCCGATGCTTTGTCCCCGCACAACGCAATCACCTGCTCCGCTTCCCGATCCAGATCCGCCGTGGCGACATCGATCTCCATGTATATCGCGGTGACCTTGAGCCCGGCCGTGGCGACGGCGTATTCGGCCAGGTAATGCTTGCCCCGGATCGTGGCTGCGGCCGATTCCAGCCAAGGCGGACTGATCAGGGCCGGATCCCAAAGGTGCTGATGGGTATCGATGATCTGGACGGAGGAATCCGTCCCGGTACAGCCTGGCGTGGCGGCGGCGGTCATGGCGGTTTGGAGAAAGCGGCGGCGTTTCATGGAAGGAGAGAAGTCTATCCCGGATGGTGACGACAATTTCGTCAAGGATTAACGCCTCCGCGACCGCCATCGCGATAGCCGTCGGCGAACTGGCGGGGACCATCCACTCGGTTGGCGCGGATGGTCCCGTCTACCAGGTCGTGCGGAGCATAGACGGGGAGACTCTGCGCATCCTCGTCGTGGAAACCGGAGAAACCTTGGACTACCCTATGGCGCAGGCGCTTGAGGATCCGCTGGCTAGGTGAGGATGTGGGATGTTCGCGATCGCCAATAAACCTAAAGTCGGAGTTGGCGGCCCACGGAAGACGCAGAATACACGGAAACCGAGGCAAATACCGGTAGTTCAGTGCCTCGCCCAATCGATGACGACTGCATCGTCGTTTCACTTGAACTCCCTGTTGTTGGTACTGACAGTCCGGAAGCATTGGGGGCACTGAAGTGGTTCCTCCTGACGCCGGGCAAAACTCTCCGGCGCGGAGGATCAGGTCACGGGACGCCGCGTGGAACTCTCCGAAGCGGAGGACCCGGTCACTGGACGCTGCGTGGAACTCTCCGAAACGGAGGCCCGGGTCACGGGACACCGCGTGGAACTCTCCGAAACGGAGGCCCGGGTCACTGGACGCTGCGTGGAACTCTCCGAAACGGAGGACTGGGGCACCGGACGCCGCGTGGAACTCTCCGGGGCCGAGGACTTGGGCACCGGACGCCTCGTGAAACTCTCCGAAGGGTTGGCGCAGGCGGTGGAAAACTGTGTTTTACAATAAAAATGCTAAAAACAATAAAAAGAGGCTTGATTTATTGTCATCAAATCTTTATATTGCGCACATCCAAATCTGATCCCTCCGCATGAAAGCCAATTCCACTCCTTCCAACGCGCTTCCGGACAAGCCTACGGAGCTGTTCCCGGTCGCCGACGGCATGATCGCTGGGTTGCTCAAGCACGAAACGAGCCTTGGAGTTGTTCAGAACACGGCTGCCGCCGTCGGCAAAGATCTCACCGCCGCAGTTGCCGCCCACGAAACCTACGAGGCCCTCAAAAGTGAGCCAGCGGCGGTGCTCTATCCGGTCCTGCACGATCTCGAACTTCAGGTCGACAAATTCATCGAGCTGACCAAGAGCGTATTGCAGGTCCACCTGGGCCGGAAATGGACGAAGTTTTGGGCTGAAGCTGGGTTCGCCAATCGCTCGCTGAGCATCCCGACCACGATGCCAGGGCGGGAGAAGCTGCTCAAGTCTCTGGTGACCTACTTCACGAATCATCCGGATCAGGAATCCAAGAAGCCGGAGGTCACCTCCGCCCGCAGCGCCCAATTGCTCGCCGCCTTCAGCGCCGCTCGCCAAGCCGTCAAAGATCAGCCGACCCCCCAAAAGGCTGGCCGGATCGACCGCGATAAAACCGTCGCGACGTTGCGCAAGCGCCTGCGTGCGACGATCGCGGAACTAAATTTGAAGCTCGAAAGCGATTCCGACCTCTGGGGCGCCTTCGGCCTGACCGCTCCCGCCCTCATCGGACGTCGCCGGGCGAAGAAGAATTTGCAGCCAACGGAAACGGCCGCTGCAACCTCCGCCCGGTCCGCGACTCCGGACAGCAGCGCCGTGGCGTTGGCGGTTTGACTTTGTGATGTGGTTATATGTGATTTAGGTATTTGTGAGTTGTCATTGTTATTCTGATTTGTGTTTCTTCTTTTTGTGTTTTTGGGGCGACCCGTCCAGCTGAGTGGCTGGGCGGGTCGTTTTTTTGATGGGGATCCTGTAGCGAATCTGGTGACAGCTTCGGGCGGTTGACGGGTGTGGGCGACGCTGTACCCGCCCGAAGCCGCAGCAGCGTCTTCGCTACGAGCGCTGGAAATGTAGCGAAGCTGGCGACAGCTTCGGGCGGCTGGCGGGTGTGAGCGACGCGGCACCTGCCCGAAGCCGCAGCAGCGTCTTCGCTACGAGCGCTGGAGGTGTAGCGAAGCTGGTGACAGCTTCGGGCGGTTGGCGGGTGTCGACGACACTGCACCCGCCCGAAGCCGCAGCAGCGTCTTCGCTACGAGGGTTGGATAGGTAGCGAAGCTGGTGACAGCTTCGGGCGGTTGACGGGTGTGGGCGACGCTGCACCCGCCCGAAGCCGCAGCAGCGTCTTCGCTACGAGGGCTGGAGGTGTAGCGAAGCTGGTGACAGCTTCGGGCGGTTGACGGGTGTGGGCGACGCTGCACCTACCCGAAGCCGCAGCAGCGGCTTCGCTACGAGGGCTGGCATGGTAGCGAAGCTGGTGACAGCTTCGGGCGGTTGACGGGTGTGGGCGACGCTGCACCCGCCCGAAGCCGCAGCAGCGGCTTCGAGTCACCGAAATCCAGTCAAAGCCGGATATCCTTTTGCAGACGAAAAGACCGGCACGATCACGAGGCGAGGACGAGCGGTCGGATTCGCTCCAGGACCACACCCCGGCGCACCGCCAGGTAGTCGTTGCCACCTCCTGGGACGGGATGCTGGACCTGGATCGGTCGCAATTGCATCCGGACCATGCTTTGCGGAATGCTCAGGAATTCGTATCCGGCGCGGTCGAGCAGGCTGACCACCGGCTGATCCCCAAACAACCCACCGGCTTCATTCAACTCAAAAAGGATCGCGTCCGGAGGGACGTCGCGCAGGACTTCTTCCGCACCGGCAAAGACATCGGCCTCAAACCCTTCGACGTCGATCTTGATGAGGCGAATCGAGCGGATTCCTTCGGCGGCGACGATATCGCTCAAGCGCCGCACCGGGACCGTGTGGACGGTATCGTCTGGGGCACCGTGACGGACCAGGGAACCCATACCGAAGTTCGTCGCGGGAACCCGTAACTCCATGTCATCGTTGGCGGGCCCGAGGGCCATAGCGTGGAGCGTCACATTCTTGAGACCGTTGCGCTCAATGACCTGACGGAGGAGGGATTGGAGTTCCGGGTTGGGCTCAAAAGAATGAACCTTTCCTTCGGCCCCGACCATGGAGGCCATCGCGAGTGTCGTGACCCCGATGTTCGCTCCGATGTCGAGGACGGTATCCCCGGGTTCAATCAGAGAGCGAAACACTGCGGTGACTTTGGGATCCAGGTCTCCGCAGAAAAAGGCTGCGCGGCCGACGTGATCTCCCAGAGGGGCCAGGATTTCTCCGCCAGTAACCTGGGTCCAGACACGGTCAGCGCTCGTGCCGACGACTGCTTCGAGCCACGGATGGTTCGCGATCCGTCCCCGGCCGGAGTAAAACGGATAGCAGCGGGTGAGGCTGGCGACAAGCCGATGGCGGAAATCGGGCTCTGACTGGGTGGAAACTTGGGCAGCGTTCATCAAGAATTCCTTACCATTAATACCTGTGAGAATTTAGACAAATGCTTTCCTTTGTCTTCGATGGGCAACTCCAATCCACTTTGATGGTTGAATGACGGCCGCCGATTGCGGAGTGTTGACCTTCGAACCCATCCGCATTCCGCAAAGCCCGATGAAAGCCCCTCTCGTCCTCATCCTCCTCGCCCTCGCCTCTGCGCAGGCTGAGATCACCTTCAAGAAGCAGACCCTGACCGAGGAGTTCGTCGCGGAAGGCGCGCACTTCGCGGATTTTGATCACGACGGGGATAACGATATCTGTGCCGGGCCCTACATTTGGAAGGGGCCGGATTTCAAGGAGCGCGTCACCTACACTCCGCCCGCCGCACAGCCATATGATCCGGCCAAGGGATACAGCGATTACTTCCTCACTTACACCTACGACTTCAACTCTGATAGCTGGGACGACATCCTCGTCTATTCCTGGCCGGGCAAGGACACCTGGGTCTTTGAGAACCCGAAGAACGTTTCCGGAAACTGGACCCGCCACACCATTTTCAACGAGACCGACAACGAATCCCCCGATTTCAAGGACGTCACCGGCGACGGCAAGCCCGAGCTGCTTTGCCATACCGGCGGGCAACTTGGTTACGCGGAGATCGATTGGGCCAATCCGTTCGGAAAAGCGAAATTCCGGCCGATCACGCCGAAGTCTGACGAGAATGCGAAAAAGTATTTCCGCTACACCCACGGCTACGGGGCAGGGGATGTGAACGGGGACGGCCGGTTTGACATCCTCGACAAGGAAGGCTGGCGCGAGCAACCGGCGGACACCAAGGCGGATTCGGATTGGGCGTTTCACCCGCAATTGTTCACCAAGGAAGGCGGGCGCGGCGGTTCGTTTCTCCTGGTCTACGATGCGAACGGCGACAAGCTCAACGACGTGATCACCGGGTATGACGCTCACGGGTTCGGGTTCGGATGGTTTGAGCAGAAGGCGGACAAAACCTTCGTCGAGCACAAGCTCATGGGAAGCACGCCGGAAGAGAGCCCGCACGGAGTCAAATTCAGTCAGCTCCACGCCATGCAGCTGGCGGACGTGAACAACGACGGAGTCATGGATGTGGTCACCGGTAAGCGCCGCTGGGCCCACGGCCCCCTCAAAGACGATGAGCCGATGGCAGATCCCGTCCTCTACTGGTTCGAAATCAAGCGCGACGGCAAAGGCGGTGCGGATTTCGTGCCTCACCTCATTGATAACGATAGCGGCGTCGGCACCCAAGTGACTCCCGGAGATGTCAACAAAGATGGGAAGCTGGACGTCGTAGTGGGGAACAAGCGCGGCGTGTTTGTGTTGATTCAGGAGTAGCGAAGCTGGTGACAGCTTCGGGCGGCTGGCGGGTGGACGCGACGCTGGCCCCCCCGAAGCCGCAGCAGCGATTTCGTTTCGCAGCACCGAATTTCGTTGCGATTTTCTCCTGATACGCTACGCCGCTGGGCATGCCGCTTTCGGATCATCGGCCTGACGATCACTTGCGACGGTTGAGTCCAGAATGGTATCGCGGCGAGGCGGCGGTGCACTGGACGATGGGTATCGATGGGCGTCGGACAGGATGGCTGACCGACGTTCACCATCTGCGGCTCCGCGAGATCCTCCTGCATACGCTGCATCGGTATGACCTGATCTGTCCGGTCTATTGTCTCATGCCGGATCATGCGCATTTTGTTTGGATGGGCATCCGGTCGGGGAACGGCAGCGATCAATTGGATGCCGCGAAGTTTTTCAGGAGAGCGTGGAATGGGCTGCTCAGGGAGACGGGGTATCGGTTGCAGAAGCAGGCGCACGACCACGTGCTGCGGGATCAGGACCGTGAGCAGGATGCTTTTGCGAACGCGTGCGGGTACATCGCGGAGAATCCGCTCCGGGCTGGACTCGAGGAGGTGGAAGGGGAGCATCGGTGGCCTTATGTCGGCGCTCTGGTTCCAGGGTATCCGGAGCTGGATTTCCGGTGGGAGGATTATTGGGATCGGTTTTGGAAGATTCGGGGGAAGGTGATGGGGGAGTGAAGATAGCGAAGGTAGCGAAGCTGGTGACAGCTTCGGGCGGTTTGCGGGTGTGGGCGACGCGGCACTCGCCCGAAGCCGCAGCAGCGGCTTCGCTACGAGGGCTGGAGGTGTAGCGAAGCTGGTGACAGCTTCGGGCGGGTGGCGGGTGTAGAGGACGCTGCCCCTGCCCGAAGCCGCAGCAGCGGCTTCGCTACGAGGGGGCGCGGAGCTGGGGGCTGGCGATCCGTGGCACTTCCCGCTAGAGATTCACGCGGGGTGATCCTAGAATCGGCCCCGGTTGATGAAGTTCCGGATCAAGCCCAAGCCCTGGCAGCGCCTTTTGCACGATTCCTACGCGAGCTTACCAGCGCCGCTGAAGCCGCCGCTGGATTTCGTTTCGATCGAGGAGATCAAGGGGAGCTGTGCGCCGCAACTGCTCCAGAAGGCGGGCCGCAGTCTCCTGACGCACGATCTGGAGAGCGCCTTTCATGGTCAACTGGTTCAGTCCGAGCAAAGCTGGCCGGAGCGCTTTCTCTATACCTTTTCAGATGTGAGGCTGTGCGGCGATCAGGCGAGGATCTTTTTCGATGGAGCATCGACAATCGGTCCCGGCACCTATGTTTGGGCAGAGAAAGCCAGCAAGGTGCGCCGTCCCTTGCCCGGTGCCCAGGGCCGTCCATGCGGCCACGTTTTCCACCTGACCGGTGAAGATCACAACAACCGGGCGCACTTCCTTTTTGAGTATATGCCGCGACTCTATTCGAGCCGGAAGATCAGGAGTGGGGAAGCCCGTCTCCTCGTTGCGCCCGGGCATTCGAAGTGGCAGGCATCCTATCTGGACCTTCTCAATATACAACCAGATTTGCTTCTGGAAGGATCACCCGGGACCTTGCGCGCGGCTCAGGTTGAATTCGTTCCTCTCCTGGGCGGCGAACATCAATATCCGCACATTGGCGATATCGGAATGTTTCGCGCCATGCTCCAGGAGATTCATGAAAACATCCGGAGCAAGGGGCGGTTGGATGACGCTTCGCCTAGCCAGGGAACATCTCTCCTGTGGATCTCACGTCGCGATGCTCCCATGCGGCGGGTGGCCAATGAGGACGAATTGATCGCGGTGGCTCAATCGTTTTATGATACGGTCCGCGTGGTCTGCCTTTCTGAGGTGAGTCTGCGGGAGCAGATTCGGCTGGTCCATCAGTTCGACTGCATCGTCGGCGCCCACGGCCAAGGCCTGCATCTCACCGCGCTGACGCGAGGCAAACAGGTCCTCATCCTCGACCAAGGGAAACAGACGCGGGAGCAAAGCTGGGGCGCAGCCTTCCGCAACGTCGCCGAACTGGCGGGCAACCGGGCGCTCTGCCTGCATAACGGCACGCGGAATGCAGGCTTAGCGCACGATTGGGTTTATCCGAAGGAGAAGTTCACGAGCGACTTGCGGAAGCTCGCGCAATTGGCTCAAACGTCCTTGGGCACCTCGTAACCCTTGCGATAGGAGCGGGTCGCCAGGGCGTTGGCGGGCGCATCGAGATCGCCGTTGCCCTCGAACCATTCCGTCTTCGGGTTGAACTTGAGGGAGGGCCCGAGAGTGAGGGCCTTGCCCTTGACATCGACGTCGTTTTTGGCGAGGTGATCCGCCATGGCCGCATAACGATCTGCGAGGAGTTGGTCTCCCTTGATGCGCTCTTTGATCTCGCCATCGGTCATCTTTTGGCCGAGACGATGGGAGATGTTGCCGGTATGGCAAAGCGCCGAGGAGTAGTGGGTGACTTCGCAATCCGCATTGAGTTCCTCCCGTTTCCCGGAACGGACCGCCGCGATGAAGTTGGCGAAGTGGTCCTGGCCTCCGTTTTTGCCCTCGATCTTGGTGATCTCCTTGCCGCTGTTGTCGGTGACGGCGACTTCGCCGCCGGAACTGCAATAGACCCGGCCGCCTTCGCATTGGACCACGACGGCGATGCCGCTGCTCTTTGCGGCGAATTCCTCGGGCACGTCCATCGGCTTCCAACCGCTGGTTTGGGCCGCTTTGTCCCGGGGCAGGCCGCGGGTTTCAAAGATGAGCGGAGCATCCGGGTAATCGTGCCAGACGATCTGGGTGTTCGCGCTTTCGCCATCGTCGTCATAGCCGACCCGGCCACCGATCGACATCACGACCGGGGACAATTCGCTAACACCGAGGAACCAGGTGGCCACGTCCATCTGATGGATGCCCTGGTTGCCCATGTCGCCGTTGCCGTATTCGTAGAACCAGTGCCAGTCGTAATGGAATTTCTTGCGGCGCAACGGTTGTTCCATGGCGGCGGGACCGCACCATTTGTCGTAATCCAGGTTCTTGGGGATCGCGCCATTGGCGCCCTTGCCGATGGATGGGCGGGCCTTGTAGCAGCAGCCTTTGACGAATTGGATTTTGCCGATGCTGCCGGAGCGGACATAGGCGACGGCGTTCTTGATGGTCTCCATGGACCGGCTCTGCGTGCCGCCCTGACACATGAGGTTCTGCTTGCGAGCCACCTTCACGAGTTGGCGTCCTTCCCAGACGTTGTGGGAGATCGGCTTTTCCACATAGGCATGCTTGCCGGCTTGGAGCGCCCAGATTCCCGCCAGAGAGTGCCAATGGTTCGGCGTGGCGGTGGCAAAGACGTCGATTTCTCCGCTGTCGAGCATTTCCCGCATGTCGGCAAAGCCCTGGACCTTGATCCCTTGCTGCTCGGAGAGGCGAATCACCCGGGGTTCGAGGACGGCGGGATCAATGTCACAAATGGCCGCCACCCGGACACCGGACATTTTGGAGAAGGCATCGAGGTGGGCCCCGCCGCGGCCGTTCACCCCGACGACTCCGACGCGGATGTCACCGTTGGCTCCGAGGACCCGGGAGTTGGGGAGGGCAAGTGCGGCTCCGAAGCCGGCGACACCTTTCACGAAGGAACGGCGAGACGTGGTGGGTTTTTGCATGGAATCACCGATAGGGAATAGGGAGGGCGATGACAAGGATGGAGTTTTGGGGGAGGGCTGCCTCTTGAGCCGCAACTCCAGCGGAGCCCTCATCAATCAAAAATCCCGGGATCCTCAATCCTCAATGCAGGTGCGGGGGCATTGAGGATTGAGGATGAATGATTTCTGATGGAGCTGCTTCACGGGTTCCCCGCCGCCCTCTTCGCAAACGCCCGGTAGAAGTGCAGCTTCTCGTAGCTGATTGCGCCTCCCAGCGCATGGTGGATCGGGCCGAGTTGGTCCATGCCATGTTGGGCGGCTGCGGCGGCGATGCGCATTTCCTCTTCCTCGGTGTAGAATTCCCGGGGCGCGAGATTCACCATCCCGTGGGCCACCGCTTGGGCCAGGTGGCTAGAAATCGTGCTCTCCGCGAGATTGCGCAAGGCTGCGATCTTGGGAATCCCGTTGCCCTCTTGGAAAAGCCGCAGCGTTTCCAGAGCCGTTGCGCCGACGCCACTTTCGCTCTTCATCGGTTTGGAGGGCTTTGGATCGGGCTCCGTGGCGGCGAACTCCTGCCGTTCGTGTGTCTCCAGCCAAGTGGCGATCTCCGCGAGGAAGACCTTTCCGAAATCTGTCATCTTTTGGGTTCCCACGCCGGGAACGGCGAGGAACTCCGCCTCACTCATCGGATAACGGAGCGCCAAGTAACGCAGGGTCCGGTCGCCGAAGACCACGAAGGGCGGCACGTTGCGTTCGTCCGCCAGTCGCTTGCGGAGCACGCGGAGCTGTTGGAAAAGTCCTTCGTCGCAGGGAATTTCCCCGGCGCGGGCGATTTTTGCGGTGCTCGCGGGTTCGGCTCGCCCCGGAGGCCGGGTCAGAATAACGGGCTTAGTGCCTTTGAGGAGCCCCATGCCCGCTTCCGTGACGCTCACGGTTTGGTAGCTGTCCTCGCTGAGCCGGGCGAACCCAAGCCGCACCAGCTGCGAGCCGATCTCTTGCCAATCCGCACGGGGGACGTCGCGACCAATCCCGTAGGTGCTCAGGGTATCATGCTGCCACTTGCGGATCTTCTCCGTGTTCGCCCCGGTGAGAATTTCGGTGGCGTGCTTCATGCCCAGATCGAACCCGCTTTTCTGGCGGATCCGGAAGAGGCAGGAGAGAAATTTCTTGGCTTCCACGGTGCCGTCGAAGGTCTCGCGCGGCTGCAGGCAGGCGTCGCAACTTCCACAATTGTCCCCCGGCCATTCCTCCCCGAAGTAGCCCAGCAGTTCCCGGCGTCGGCACTGGTTGCTTTCCGCGAAGTCGAGCATCTGGCTCATCTGACGACGCGTCACGGCGGCGGCGGCCGGATCCGTCATCTCGTCCAGGAAGCGCAGGTTGCGGACAAAGTCGCCCTTGGAAAAGAGGAGGACGCAATCCGAAGGGAGCCCGTCCCGGCCCGCCCGTCCGGTTTCCTGGTAGTAACTCTCGACGTTCTTGGGCAGGTCGGCGTGGATGACGTAGCGGACGTCCGGTTTGTCGATCCCCATGCCGAAGGCCACGGTGGCGCAGATGACCCGGGCCCGATCCCGGAGAAAGGCTTCCTGGTTTTCCGAGCGGACCTGGGGTTCCAGTCCGGCGTGATAGGCCCGGGCGGGAATCCCCTCGGCCAGCAGAGCCGCCGCCATCTCTTCGGTGCCGCGCCGGCTTTGCAGGTAAACGATGCCCGCTTCACCGGGACGCGCGCTCACAAAATCGAACACCTGCCGGACCGGTTTGGCTTTGGGAAGTATCGTGTAGGTGAGGTTCGGCCGGTTGAAGCTGGCGATGAAGACTTCTGGATCGCGGAGACCGAGCTGCTGGACCAAATCGGCGCGGACACGATCCGTGGCGGTGGCGGTCAAGGCGAGGAAGGGCAGGCCGGACAGTTGCTCCCGCAAGCGGGCCAGCTGGCGGTATTCGGGCCGGAAATCGTGCCCCCATTCACTGACGCAGTGCGCCTCATCCACTGCTACCGCGTTCACTCCCCAGCGGCGGAGGTCGTCGATGAATCCGCCGTTCATGACGCGTTCGGGTGCGGCGTAGAGCAGCTTGTAATGTCCTTCCTCCAAGCCGCGTTGGCGATGCCGGGCTTCCTCGGCGTCGAGCGAGGAATTGAGAAACGTCGCGGCCACACCGTTGGCGACCAGGGAATCCACCTGATCCTTCATCAATGCGATCAGCGGGGAGATCACCAGCGTGAGGCCGTCCCGGGCCAGAGCGGGGACTTGGTAGCAAATCGATTTGCCAGCGCCCGTCGGCAAGATGGCCACGACGTCCCGTCCGGAGAGCGAGGCGCGGATGATCTCCTCCTGATACGGCCGGAACGAGTCGTAGCCGTAGGTCTCCTTGAGGATGGCGTGGATGCTCCGGCCCATAGGATGAATTCCCACTGCGGCGAGCTGGATGCAAGTTCTTCGATCCTTCCAGATTTGTTTCCTTTGGGGCTCTTTTCTTTGTATCCAGTTGATGTGCAAATGTTGGAACCTCCAAAGTTGATTGAACTTCAGCGATTCCGATTGCGAAGGGCCACTGTTGAGGACGCAGGCGCCATCTTCGAATACGGCAGTGACCTGATCGTAGCGCGCTACGCCGACTGGGTTTGCCTGACGAGTATTGAACCTCTCATCGCGTCAATCAAAGCGAGAGCAACAGCCTGGGGTGAAGGAAATGATTACTCGTGGATTATTGCGACTCTCCACGAGGATCGTGCAATCGGTGGAGTAAGGTGCAAGATCGACGGCAATGCCGCAGAGATCGGCTTCCTGTTAAATCAGCGCTTCTGGGGCCAAGGGTGTGCAGGCGAGGCTGCCGATGCAGTTATCGCTTGGTTATTTTCTATTCCGGGCATTAACAGAATATGGGCGACCTGCGACACCGAGAACGCCCCTTCCATCAGGGTGCTCGAGAAACTTGGATTTGAACGCGAGCGAATCCTGCCCAAGTTTATTGTGAGACCGCAGATTTCACCAGAACCTCGTGATGCATACCTTTTCGCTCGCCATAAGCGGAACGATTAAGCCGATTGACTGGGCACTATTGCGGGGAGCAGACTCACGGAACTCGTGACTTCCCCTCATCGCCCCACCCTCCGCGACATGATCCAACTCCACCTCGTCGTCCTGGCGTGGGGGGGCACCGCGATCTTGGGCAAGTTGATCACCTTGCCGGCGGTCGACGTGACGGTGTGGCGGACTGCGTTGGCGTCGATTGGCTTGGGCGTGATCGTGATCTTGGCGCGGATTCGGCCGGAGTTGAAGAGGGGGGCGATCTTGGGGCTCCTAGGCACGGGAGTGCTGATCGGCTGGCACTGGATGTTGTTCTTCCTGTCGGCCCGGCTTGCCAACGCTTCGGTCTGTCTGGCGGCGATGCCGACGGTGATGATCTGGTGTTCCTTGCTTGAGCCTTTGATGAATGGAACCCGTCGTTGGAGCCGACCGGAGCTGCTCGTCGGTCTGGTGATGCTGGGCGCGGTTTGGGTGATTTACCGTTTTGAGTTCACCCACTGGCTGGGATTCACCGTGGGGCTGGCCTCGGCCCTGCTCGCGGCCCTGTTCGCGGTGATCAACAAAGGGTTCGCCGGCAAGCATCATCCCGTGGTGATCTGTGGATTCCAGATGGTGGGGGCCTGTGCGGCGTGCCTGATCTTTGTCCCGTTCACCTCATCCAAGCTTGCCTGGCCCTCCGCGCCGGATTTCATCTGGCTGCTCGTGCTGTCCCAGGTCTGCACGGTGGGGGCATACGTGGGCTATCTCCACGTCTTGCAGCGGCTCTCGGTCTTCACCATCAACGTGGTTTACAACCTTGAGCCGGTTTACGGCATCGTCCTGGCCGCCTTGGTCTTCGGAGAAACGGAACGAATGAGTGGCGGCTTTTACCTCGGAGCCGGGATCATCATCGCGGTGGTCATGGGGCTTCCCTGGGTGCGGAGAAAGATGGGGGAGGCGACGGCGCTCACCGGGCTGGGGGAGTGAACCTGTCCGGGATGGACAAACGGGATCGGCCGTTGTATCTCCATTGGTCATGGCGCTTCACCTTCCAAAGCCGGTGTTGGGGCCCGTCTCCTGGGAAAACATGGCACGGGGTATCGAGAAAGTCCGCGAACGTCTCCTCCGCGCCACAGCGGTCCTCGAATCCGCAGGCGTTCCCTACGCAGTGATCGGGGGAAACGCGGTGGCCGCCTGGGTCTCGCGCGTGGATGAGTCGGTGGTTCGGAACACCCAGGACGTCGATCTCTTGCTGCGGCGCGACGATCTTCCGCAGGCAAAGGTGGCGTTGGAGGCGGCCGGGTTCGTTCACCGGTCGGTCTCGATCCTCCGGGGAAAGGGAGACATGGAAATGTTCCTCGACGGTCCTGGGGCCAAGGCTCGTGATGCCGTGCATCTCATTTTCGCCGGGGAGAAGGTCACCGAGGATAGCTTGGAGCCATCGCCGTTGATCGACGAGATCGATCCCGGCGCGACCGAGGGGTTTCGGTTGTTGCGGTTGGAAGCGCTCGTGTGCATGAAGCTTACTTCCTTCCGTCTGAAAGATCGGGTCCACTTGCTGGACATGATGGAAACCGGCCAGTTGGATGCCTCGTGGTTGGACCGCGTCCCGGCATCGCTCCGGGGGAGATTGCAGGAGTTGCTCGATAACCCGGAAGGATGATGGAGTTGCGAGTGAACCAATGAAAACTCAATGGGGGCTACCAATCGGAGCGATGATTGCCGCAGCGGTCGGTATTGCCGTAGCGGACTTGCCGGACGGAGATGCGTCAGCGCATATCGCTGAGTCAGAAAGGACTGTGGTCTATTCGGCGGCGATCCATGCGATGACATCGGTCTTGGATCAGTGGGACAAGTTTCCCCAAGACGGCAATCCTGCGACGGCCTTTGAGAGAGAATTGGTCAAGCTGGGATTCATCTACTGGGCCAATTCGATTTCAGAACACAAATGCACCGGCGGGTCCACTTATGTGACTTTCCTGTTCCAAACCAATCTTCAAAGCTACCTCTCCCCGGGGCTTCCATTTTACCAAGATCCGCTCTTCCTCGGCAGTGATTTCTTTGACCTTCAAACGGATGAGCAGGCCGCGATCTTGGATACCCGGCTCGAAGGAGAACCAGTCGCCCAGGCCATCATCTTCGACAAGCAGGAGTATGCGAAGCAAGCGAAGCTTTACTTTGAGTGGGTCGGCTACGGCAAGCCCCGAGCCAAACGTCAGCGGCCCGAGGGAGAATAGCGCATAATCCGCGTCGAGTGTAAGCGAGGCTGGCCAGCGCCGTGATTCAAATCGTCCGACGCGATGGCGCTCCCACACGGCGCCGTCCGTGCTCCGTGCCATCCAGACGCCTCCCTGCCGTCCGCCGGTTCCGAAGAACGCAATTTTACCCTGGTGCGACTGCGCGTCGCCGAGCCATCTCCGCCCGTCACCCATGTTCACGTCGGCGGCGCGGGTGAAGGTCAGGCCATCGGTGCTGGTTGCGTGGTAATCTCCCCCCGCAGGAGGAAGGCGACGCTGCCGCTCATTCTCGAAGAAGGCCTCCGGGAGGGAGGTCCAGGGTGGACGAACTGGAACTGAGGAAGGCTAGGGCGAGCGGAACGTGCGAGGGTTTCATGGGCTAGGGGAACGATCTCCCCCAACTCATCGCCGCCGCAGCCCGGGATTGTTTACTACGCCGCAGAAACTTTCTGAGCCGCCTGCTGCTTCTCCGCGCAGAGCGCTTTGACATCCGCGATGACTTGTTCACACGCCGCCAGGTCAAACTTGGAGAAGTCCGCGCCAGGTGGTTTGTGGCCAAAGACGGTGCCACGCCGGATTTCGTCGATCTCAATGAGGCCCCAATCGCGCATCAAGTTGAGCAGCCGATAGGTGAGCAACTTCTTCCCGAACACCGCGAGCGTTCCATCCGGCTTCGTCTTGGTTTCGATGATGTCCTCGTAGTCATCCGCCATGATGAAGCCACCGTCGATCAGGCGGGGCCAGAAGAGGAAGAAATCGCGATCGAGCCGACCATCCGCATCGTGGATGAACGCACAGATCTTGTCGGTCGAGATGAGGGCCTGGACTTCCGCGCCGTTCTTGAGGCTCAGGAAGTGGGGGAAGAGGCGAATGTGATCAGCGACCCCAAATTGGCGGAAGAGGCGTTGGGCTCGGGCGAGATTTTCCTCCGAGGTGCCGTCGGAGGCTCGTGACCCGCCTTCGAATTTCTCGACGACGATGAGACGTCCCTTTCGTCCGAGATCGGCGAAAGCCCAAGCGGCAGCGATGCTTCCGGATCCACGCGCGGCTCTGATTTCCACCGCGTCATAGTCCGGTTGGGCGGAAATCGCTTCGTAGATGCGCCGATAGGTGCGCCACTCCAGCATTCCGCCGACATGGCGTTGGAGAACCTTGAACCGGCCGCCCGGCAAGAGCATTTGCAACCGGACACCGAAGGGGATCGGTTCTGGTTTCGTGTGGTCGTCGCCTTGCATTCAATCTAAGTAGGGCGGGTTGGCTGCCCGTCAACTCCGCAAAGCTCCGGCGGTTTCCTTGAACTTGGCGATGAGTCGTTCCTTTTCGCCGCCCTTGGCCTCTGAGATCCGGAGAGCCAGGCGCGTCAAGAGATGGGCGGACTGGGCGGTGCTCATGTTCGAGGTCACCTCATAGGGATTCTTGTTGGTCATCGGCATGCCCGCTTCCTTGAGGGCGTCGTTGGCCACTTTGGCTAGGGGCGGGATTTGGGCTACCACCGCGTAGACGCCGTTGGGGACTTGGGCCGATTCCTTGCGGATCATCGCACGAAGGTCCAGCGTTTCGCCAAGCCGGGCGATCTCCTTGGATTGATCCAGGTTGGGAGCTTTGGCGAGGAACTCGTTCAAGGCTTTCTGCGGGGAAAGTGACTTGGCCAGATAGGGCTGGAGTTCAGGAAGGCTCTCCAAGGTGTCGGTGAAGTCGGAGCCGTATTTCGCGATGAGCTTGACGAGGGCATCCGGCGTCGCGGTGTCGAGATCCGCCCAGGCTGGCGACTGGAATGATGCGAGAAGGGAAAGGACAACAAGGGCCGCGTGGGCGCCGCGCAGGGAAGGGATCGCAAGATTCATGGTTGGATAGTGGGACGAAATTGCCCGGCTCGCAACGCAAGGCGATCGAGTGCTTCATAATTTTAGAATAAGTTCCGCTATTGCCGGTAGGGGAGCTGTTGCCAGTCTATGAAAACGCATTTATCGATGTTGCCATGAAAATCGCGATCGTGGTCGGGCACAATACAAAGGCGACTGGGGCTTATGCGCCGGACCCGATCGGGATGTCGGAGTTCGACTTCAACAATCTCGTGGCCGATGAGATGATCCGCCTCTCCCAGGACAAATTTTTTAATTTCTTCAAGGGCGGCCAGAAACTGGAGTTGTTCAAGGTGAACCGGACGGCCCACGGGACTTACAGCGCTGAGATCGACGCCGCCTATGATCAGGTCGATGCCCAAGGGGCGCAGGCGAGCATCGAACTCCATTTCAACGCGGCCTCGCCCAGTGCGACGGGGACGGAAACTCTTTCGAGCGGATCGGCGAAATCCCTGGCCATGGCGGGGGCGCTTCAGAAGGCGATGCTGAAATACCTGCAACGACCGGATCGCGGTCTCAAGGTGCTCGATGCGTCCGACCGGGGAGGGCGCAGCCTGCATGCCGCACGTGCGACCGCCGTTCTCGTGGAACCGTTTTTTTCGACGAACTCGGTGGACCTCATGGCCGCCAATCGGGTTGGAATCACCGGGTTCGCCAAAATGTATTTGGAGGGATTGATCGCGTTCGCGGGGTTTGAGCCGGAAGACGGCCGTGGACCTGCAACGCTGAATCCACGGAATGTCTTCGGTACGCTCAAGCTGGAGACGAAGGATCTGACCAAGGCGGAATTCTTTTCCCGAAACCACGCGTTGCTTTCGCTGGCGGTCGAGAACATCAACAAGATTCAGCAGGAGCGGGCCCACGGAGAGTTCTTTGTGCCCCTGACGCTGGTGGACGCCTTTGCCCTGATGAATGCGGAGATGGGGCTACGCGGAGGCTATGTGGATCCCAAGTATGTCCACAGCGAAAAGGAGATCGGTCTCCTTCCGTTGCCATCCAATTTGGTTTACTGGAATGGGGACGACGCCCCGCTCGATCATTCTCGCCTCAGCCCGGAGCAGAATGTATCGGAGTTCCTCCTGTATCTTTCCGGCATCAAGAACAAGGCGGTGGGCCGTCCCTTTGCGTGGGGCGAGTTTTATGCGGACCTCTTCCGCTATCCGACCACCGTGAACGACCCCTGCGCCCAAATGCACCTTCTGGCGGCGGTGGTGCACGGGTGGTTTATTCCGCAACTCTACCAAAGCACGCCCGACTTTGGCCGAATCGCCGCCCGGACCGTCATTGCCTATCGGGATCCGCATCCGGTTGTCGAGGCGCTCACGGATGCTGGTTACAAAAATGCGATCGTGAACAACGCCAGCATTGTCCGGAACCGGCTGGAAAACCTCAACGCGATGATTGCTTTGGCCATGCCGGCCCCTGTCCCCATGCCGGAGCCGGTGGTGGAAGCCAAGCCCGAGCCAGTGGCGGAAACCAAGCCTGAGCCAGTGGCGGAAACCAAGCCTGAGCCGGTGGCGGAAACCAAGCCCGAGCCGGTGGCGGAAACCAAGCCCGAGCCGGTGGCGGAAACCAAGCCCGAGCCGGCCCCTGTCCCCATGCCGGAGCCGGTGGCGGAAACCAAGCCGGAGCCGGTGGCGGAAACCAAGCCCGAGCCGGTGGCGGAAACCGAGCCAGAGCCAGTGGCGGAAACCAAGCCAGAGCCAGTGGCGGAAACCGAGCCAGAGCCAGTGGCGGAAACCGAGCCAGAGCCAGTGGCGGAAACCGAGCCAGAGCCAGTGGCGGAAACCGAGC
>Ga0247843_1002286_pt1 | contig 35605 bp, 28 predicted proteins | sample LaCruzMarch2017__FD_192420 | JGI IMG/M metagenome (GOLD analysis project Ga0247843, IMG submission 192420) | Freshwater microbial communities from meromictic Lake La Cruz, Castile-La Mancha, Spain - LaCruzMarch2017_8m | ecosystem: Environmental > Aquatic > Freshwater > Lake | place: Spain... | reverse complement strand
GGACATTGGACATTGGACATTGGACATTGGACATTGGACATTGGACATTGGACATTGGACATTGGACATTGGACATTGGACATTGGACATTGGACATTAAATAAAATCAAGCCCCCTGCTCGTAATGTGAGCAGGGGGCTTAATTTTTATCAATATCTATCAAAATTGACAAAAGGTTTATAGCCACGTAGTGGCGGCACCGTTTATAGCCACATAGTGGCGGCACCGTTTATAGCCACACAGTGGCGGCACCGTTGGCCAAATCGTGCCGAGGCTACGACTATTAGAAATTTTTTACTCAAAACGCATTTCGGGAAAACTTCTCTGCTACTTTCGCCAAAGGTTTTGGGGCTTTCGTCCATCCCACTTTCCAACTATTTCCTTTCATTCAAAACAAAACGTACTACCGCATGAATGCCTTTTTATCACTTGGTCGCTGGCTTTTCGCGCTTCCTTTTGCTGTGCTGGGCTTGATAAACTTTCTGAGTACCCAGACCATGATTGATTCTTTTGTGCCCAATTACATGCCTGCACCAGCCGTTTGGGTGTTGGTAGGGGGTGCTGGATTGGTAGCTGCCTCGATCAGTATGCTCATCGGAAAATACGACAAACTCGCCTGTACCTTGCTGGCGATCTACTTGTTGGCTATGGTAGCTTTGGTACATATTCCAGGAGCTATGGCCGGTAGCACCAGCGCTCAGTTTCTTTTATTTAAAGACCTTGCACTTGCTGGCGCAGCCATGATGTACGCACAACACCTCTCGAAAGACCGCTCGGTGATCGGGTGAGGAACTTGCTTAGACTCTATTATTTTTTTCGCGCCACGATGTGGCTCCTATTGACTTTTGGCCGTGCTGTTTGGCATTTCCAAGGTTCAGCCGCACGCTCACTCGACTTGCCCGAAGGATTGGCGATGGGAGCCAAAGAAAAACGCCGACTGAAGCACTATTTCTACGGGACGACTTATCTCGCTGCCCTGATGTGCTGCCTTCGCAATCAATCGCGCTCCCGCCGCGAAAAACACCTTTTTACCAATCTTTCAGCACTCGCTTACTCCTTTGACGATCTCGTAGATGTTTTTCGAGACGACGAGCTGAACGTGATTTGGAAAGACAACCCCGAAGACTACGGCCTTGCGAACGACCAGCGTGGACTCGCCTTGCACTTATTACACAATATTTACCGGGCATTGCCTGAACAGGATTTGGGACAATTCCGGGTGTACATGCATCAAGTTTTCAACCTGGAGACGACCGGAAGACAACGGAACCAGCAATTTTCGCCCACCGAAGCTTCAGCAAATCAGGCGGGAAATGCGAAGAAGCTCCCCCCTGAGAGTCGGGTAACTGAATTGAAAAAAATAACCGCAGAAAAAGGAGGGTATTCGGTGTTGCTTTTTCGCAGCGTTTTAAGTCACCCGCTTTCGGAGGAAGAAAAAAGCGCACTATACCATTTTGGATATCTAATTCAATGCTGCGACGATATTTTCGATCTCTGGCACGATCGCCAAGCGGGAATTTCGACCCTGCCAACTTGCCTCGCCGAGCGAAATGAAATAGGACTTTTAATAAAAATCTTCGAGCAACAAGTGAGCGCCACCCAAAAAGCTTTTCGCCAAACAAGCTATTCCTCCCCAAAGGTTGAAACGGCTTTAAATATCATTCATTATTTGGTCAGTATCACCCGCGTGTGCCTGCGGCACTATTCAGATTTGAAACGTAAATGCGGAACATTGCCTCTGGACGATCGTACCACAATGGTGGTAGATATGGAGCGTTGGACCAATCGCTTCCGGGCTATCCGTTATTTATTACGCCCGCTTTAGTAGATTTTGGACAGAAATGTTTGTGTTTCTACATTAAGTTTCGACTTTCGCACCAGCATTTTTTCCCGACCTATCGGGACGGTTAACCAATCAAGATTAGCAATCCATTCTATTGTATGAACGGCGCCGGCTGCTGAAAAGCAGTCGGCGTTTTTTATTTGGTAACACGAAATATATTTGACCTTGCACGCCATCTTATTTTTTACCAGACGCTAAATGATTAAATAAATTTCGCTTGGACGAAACCTTCTTTGTCCAAATTCGATTACTGAATCTTTAAGAGCGTATTCGCACGAACTACCATAAACTATGCTGCAAAAACTCTACACTCACTGGCTCGAATCGTACAGAGGCATCCCGCGCGTTATCTGGTACATCTCAATCGTGAGCCTCGTTAACCGTTGCGGGGCTTTTGTAATCTCTTTTCTGGCCATTTATATGACCAAAAAATTGGGATATCCCCTGGAGCAAGCGGGTTATGTGATGACTTGTTTTGGTGTTGGAGCCCTCACTGGCGCGTTTGTGGGTGGAAAGCTCACCGACAGACTGGGCTATCATCCCGTTCAATTCTGGAGCTTAATGCTCAATGGCATCGTGCTTTTGCTGATGATGCTGGTGCGCGATATCTGGATCATGGGCCTGGCCGTTTTCGCCATGAGCTTTTCTTCAGAAGTATTCCGGCCGGCCAACTCGGTAGCCATGGCGCAACACTGCGAGCCTCATACGCGCACACGCTCCATTTCGCTTTACCGGATGGCAGTGAACCTCGGCTGGACGCTCGCGCCCGCCCTCGGCGGCATGCTGGTGGCCTTTGGCTGGGACTGGCTTTTTTGGGTAGATGGCCTGACCTGCATCGCGGCGGCACTGACACTTCTTTGGCTCTTGCCGCGCAAGCAGCAGCAACCCTTGGCCCCAAATGCAGCAGAGACGGAACTGAGCAAGATTGTCAGCGTCTCGCCTTATCGGGACCGAAATTTTCTGGTATTTGCAGGGTTAACCATGCTGGGCGCTGTAGTTTTTATGCAAATAATGTGGACAATACCGCTGTTTTGGGAAAAAACATACGGATGGTCGGAGGGGCAAATTGGGAGAATGCTGGCACTCAACGGCCTCTTGGTTTTCTTTGTCGAAATGCCCCTGGTGCATCGCCTTGAAGGGCGTTCGTCAGCCTTGGGTTATGTGCGGTTTGGATTGATCCTGTATGCCATCTCGTTTGCTTTGTGCTTGCTCCCGGCAGGTTTGGTAGCGGCCTTGTTGTTCACCCTGGTCATTTCGTTTGGAGAAATGTTCGTGATGCCCTTCAGCAGCAATTTCGTCTTTGGCCGCTCAGAAGGAAGTAAACAAGGGCAGTATATGGCACTTTATACCATGGCCTATTCTGTGGCTAACATTATCGCGCCATTGATGGGCACCCAGGTTATTGCGGCCTGGGGATACCCTGTGCTCTGGTATCTGGTGACGGGCTTAGCCCTCATTACCTGCGTTGGGTTTTGGTTGATGGGGGAAAAGTTGAAAGTGACAAGTTTAAACTTATCGGTCCCGGTCAGCCCGAAGGTTCAGGAACATCTTGAAGCCAAAGTTGGCGGAAATGATTTTTGAATTGACGTGATAATTGGCATCCAGGAAAACCTCGGTGTTTTTGAACACATCGCGGATGAAGAAATAGCCTAGTTCAGCACCGACGGTAACATCAAATTTGTCCGGCACCTCGCCTTCTGGCTCCAGGGCTTCGCTGATAAAGGCGTAACGAACGCCTGCTTTGGCCATTGCCGTAAAAGCCTTTGATTTGGTTTTGCTGCATTGATTGCCATTGGTGCGATACTTGCCCGCACCGACTTCCATCAGCACATAAGGCGTGGTGACAAAAGTTTCCTGTACATCTCTGGATTGTGGGTCCATACTAAAGACTGCACCACCACCAACACGTGCCGTGCTCCAGTGTGTGGCAAAATTCATGGCTGTACCCAACCCAAGGCCAACACGGTTGGCCACCAGGGTAACGTCCGGGGATGCAAGGTGAACAATCGGGATGTCAAGGAAAAGACGTGGAAGCTTAGCGGTCTGCTGCGCAATGGCAGAAGCTGAGAATGCCACATAAGCGGCAAAAAGGAGGAACTGTTTTTTCATGAAGTCTGTCAATTTTTCGTGTGAATTTCGGCCTTCGATTGCCCAACGTGGACAAACCTTTGGCGGCCAACGGCGGGCAAGATACCGCGTTGTTATGATTTCGCTGCCCCACAAGCCTTTTACGATTTTGGATTTACGATTTACGATTGGGGATTTACTACATTGGAATCTAAGTTTTGAGGTATTCTGAATTGTGTTGGTTTAGGGTTACATAATGCCTGTTAAGTTTAGAGCGGGCAGCTTGGACAGAGAACTCTATTTTAATCATGTTAAGCCAACTGGCCGATTTTGGGGTGAAGTAAAATTCAAACCTCTGTGCCAGTTCGAAGGCTTGTTGTGCAGGGAAAACCTCGTAGAAAGCAGCGATTGAATGTGCGTTGAGGTTGTCCTGAACGAGACGAATTTTAGTTGCCTGTGGGTACATTTCAGCTAAAGATTGCATGAAAGGGGCATATTCCCGTTTGGTTCTTCGGCTGTACACTTGGGCCAAACGCTGGGCAGTAAGAGGTTCTATAGCCGCCAAGAGTGCACATGAACCGTTTTTGTCAAACGAATAGTGCTCTTTGACAACCTTACCGCGCTGCATGGCCAAGGGCTTGGTAATTGGAGCGCCAGCGCGATACTGTCTGGTACCCAACCCCTAGCAATTGGCCAATTTCTATGGAAGACTTGCCTTCGTTCAAAAATAGCAAACCCTTTGCTCGTTTAAAAATCTTGACTTTCAATGAACCCTTTTTTAGCAGCCCTTCCAGGTACGCAAGGTCTGCAACGCTCAATCTGAATTGCTTTTTCATTGTATTCCCGTTTTTGGCGGGAAATTACAAATATCTCAAAATTTAGATTCCAATGTAGTAAATCCAAAATCGTAAATTCAAAATCAAATCCTACGGGTTTACCCCTAAAAACCTGCCCGTAGAAAGCCTGATTTTAAGGCTTTGTTCGCATTTTGGCCCACCTTCACCCACCAATTTTCTGTAATAAGTCGTTAACTTGGCCTTCACAAACATTCATCTTAATACCTGTTTTTCATGCATAATTTGAAATTCTTACTGTCCTTTGTATTACTCGCCAGTGTCTTTGTAGCCTGCAACAAAGACGGTTTTTTCTCCAGTAGTCCATCTGTCAACGCCGCATTTGCTGGCCGGGTCATTGACGAAGATGGCCAAGCCGTCAGCGGAGCCCAAGTCCGTGTAGAAGGCGAACTTACCACCACCGATGAAAATGGCGTTTTCCGGCTTCGTTCCATGCGCGTCCCATCCGATGACGCCAAATTGATGGTCAGCAAAATTGGCTATTTTGAATTCAGCCGTGCCTACTACGTTGAAGATGACGCACTTCAAATCGTCACGATCCAGCTGCTCTCCAAAGACCAGATCGGTACAGTAAATGCCGCATCGGGTGGCACGGTTCAATTGTCAGGGGGCGCTACGATCGTGTTTCCGGCTGGTGCCTTCGTGGACGAACGCAACAATGCCTACAACGGTACAGTGCGTGTCTTCGCCCGTCGCCTCGACCCATCTTCACCCGATTTAGCGTTGAATATGCCTGGCGATTTGCGCGGCATCAATCAGGCAGGTGAACCACAATCCCTTGGCAATTACGGCATGGTGGGTGTAGAACTGCAAGGCCAATCAGGGCAAGAAGTGCGTATCCGCGAAGGCAAGGAGGCGGAAATCCATTTGCCCATTACTTCTGGCCAATTTGCCACCGCGCCTTCAGAAATCACCCTTTGGCATTACGATGTACTGCAAGCCCGATGGATGGAGGAAGGCACCGCACAGCGTGTTGGTAATGAATACGTTGGCTATGTTAAACACTTTTCGTTTTGGAGTTTTAGTACCGCTTTCAACCTCGTGCAACTGGAGGGCAAAGTGATCTTGTCGTACAACTTGCAGCCGATGAAAGGCGCGGTGGTTCGCCTAACGATGACGTCCGATTCCACGAAGGGATATGCGTCTTCCAATGCAAATGGCGTGTTTAAAGGAGGTGTCCCGATGGGTGAAACCTTTGTCATGGATATCCTGAATGAATGTGGCGAAGTCCTTTTTACACAAAATGTGGGTCCCTTTGATCAGTCAACCACGATCCCGGATGTGCTGGTCCCTACCACGGGCTCACAAACGGTAGAGTTGACCGGTCGCCTGCTCGACTGCTCGGGGTTACCCATCAAAAATGGTTATGCCCAAGTGCTTTTGGGCAATTTTAAATGGGTAGGCTTCACGGGCACGGATGGCTCTTTTTCTATTAGCAAAATTCGCTGCGACACGAGTGTGGGAGTCGGCGTGATCATCGGTTTTGACTTGCAAAACCAAAAACAAAGCGCACCCGACACGATCTCCGTGCCACCCAACGCAGCGGTCATTGGCGATCTTGCGGTCTGCGATTCACTTGCAGAATACATCAGTTTCAGCCTTGATTTTAACGATTATATCATTGCCGTTCCAGTGGGTGGCGTAAAAGACAATGGTGGTATGCGTACCTTCCTGAACGGCTACAGCACGGTACAGCACGACGTGGGCATTTCAATGGAATTCCCCAACGATGGACAGCCGGGCACGTTCTCCCTTACGAATCTGTATGTGAACACCCTGACCTGGAATTCCGGTGTGAGCGGCGTGAGCGTCGAGGTGATCGAACCCGGATTCGCCGTGGGAGACCCGATCATCGGCACATTTGACGGCACCTTTGTGGACCAACTGGGCGTGACGCACACGATTTCCGGGAAATACCAGGTTAAACGAGACTATTGACCTCTGAGAGTTTTTTTTTAACATACCGTAGAGATATACTAATCCTTTGAATGCGGCACGGCGATAAGCTGTGTCGCATTTTTTGTGCTAAACCTCGTAGGTTTCAAAAACCTACGAGGTTTCAGGCAAAGTGAAAAACTTTCTCCACGAAGCCCTCTACCTTCGCCGTCACAAACATATTCAGACACATGAAAAACACTGTACTCCTCCTTGTACTCTTCGCTTGGGGCTGCGCCCAAAAGCCCTCCCAAACCATTGATATTAAGCCTCTTGTGCCAGTTTCTGTGATCCAGAGTGGTAACGCAGCTTTGCAAAACGGCCCCATGCTGGGCTATGTTGAAATGACCGAGGCGCTGGTGTGGGTGCAGACCAAAACTTTTGCCGGGGTCCAAGTGGAATATTGGGAGCTCGGGAAACCTGAACAAAAATGGCGCACCCAAACCGTGCAGACCTACAAAATCAGTGCCTTTACGGCCAAGTGTATTGCCACTGATTTGAAGCCGGGCATCACCTATGAGTATCGCGTGGAAATAAACAGCGATTCAGTTTTGCTGCCTTATCCTGCCACTTTCAAGACACAACCACTCTGGCAATGGCGGGTTGAACCGCCCACTTTCACTTTAGCCACGGGCAGTTGCGCCTATATCAACGAAACAGAATACGACCGCCCCGGCAAGCCCTACGGCTCTAATTATCAAACCTTTACTCAAATCGCCCAGCAAAAGCCCGACCTGATGCTTTGGCTCGGCGACAATGTGTATTTCCGTGAAGTGGACTGGTACACCCGCTCCGGGATGCAGCATCGCTACACCCACGATCGAGCAACCCCAGAACTTCAGCCATTGCTCGCCTCTACCCCACAATATGCCATTTGGGACGATCACGACTTCGGCCCCGATGATTCGGATGGTTCCTGGATCCACAAAGAAACAGCGTGGGAGGTGTTTCGTGAATTTTGGGGAAACCCGACGTATGGGGTGAATGGCCAAAAAGGCTGTACCACCAAGTTTCAATACGCCGACGTTGATTTTTTCTTGTTGGACAACCGCTATTTCCGAACCCCGAACTATTGCAAAACCTGCCCTGACCGAAGTTTGTTAGGAAAAGAACAATTACGGTGGTTCCTGGCATCTTTGGCCGGGAGTCGCGCGCCCTTCAAATTGGTGGCTATTGGCGGCCAGGTGTTGACTTCTAGTCCAAACAATGAAACCGCCTTCCATTTCTTTCCGGCAGAACGCGACACGATTTTGAAATTTATCGAAAGGGAAAACATCAAAGGGGTGATATTCCTGACCGGCGACCGGCATTTCAGCGAACTCAGCGCCCTAAAAAACGGCGCAGGAAACTGGGTGTACGATCTCACGGCCTCGCCCTTCACCTCTGGGGCTTATACCGACGCGCCCACCAAAGAAGTGAACGAATACCGGGTGCCGGGCACGGCCGTGGGCGAGCACAATTTTGGTCTGTTGCGATTTTCCGGGCCGCGCAAACAACGCGAAGTGGAGGTGAAAATCATCAATTCGGAAGGGAAAGAAATGTGGACGAAGGTGCTGACACAGGAGGGGGTGAAATGAAATTAGTCGTCATTGCTCGTCATTAGTGTCATTAGTCGTTATTGCAAAGTTTAGTCTGTAGATAACAAATCAACATATCTCCCATGACATCCACCGTAACCTACCTCGGCGAACTCCGCACCGAAGCCACGCACCTCTACTCTGGCACCAAAATCATCACCGACGCACCGCTAGACAACCAAGGCAAAGCCGAGGCTTTTTCGCCCACGGATCTTTGCGCCACTTCACTGGCTTCTTGCGCCATGACCCTCATGGGCATCAGTGCCCGGAATCACGCGTTGGATATGACCGGAGCACACGCCGAAGTCACCAAAATTATGGCCGCCGACCCACGTCGTATTGCAAAGGTGGTCATCCGCTTCGTGATGCCGCAAAATGATTACACAGAGACGCAGAAGCAGATTCTGGAAAAAGCGGCCAGGACTTGCCCGGTGTCGTTCAGTCTGGCAGAAGGAGTGGAGCAGGCGATGGAGTTTGTGTGGTGAAGTTGACTGTTGACTATTGACCGTTGACTATTGACCGTTGACTATTGACTATTGACCGTTGACCGTTGACTATTGACCGTTGACCGTTGACTATTGACCGTTGACTATTGACCGTTGACTATTGAGCATTGACCAAACTTCCCGAAAGTTTCAAACTTTCGGGAAGTTGAGCGATGGCTAACGCTACTTTTGGGCATTAAAAACGCCCTTGTTATGCGCCACTTCCTTATCGCGTTCTTCGCAACCCTTTCGTTTTCAACAGTCAACGGTCAACAGTCAACGGTCAACAGTCAAAAGTCAATAGTCAACGGTCAACGGTCAACGGTCAACAGTCAACAGTCAACAGTCAACGGTCAACAGTCAACAGTCACCCGTTACGTCAACCCCTTCATTGGCACCGGCGGCCATGGCCACACTTACCCAGGCGCTACCGCCCCGTTTGGTATGGTGCAACTCAGTCCCGACACCCGCACTTCGATGCTTGATTGGGACGGCTGCTCCGGCTACCATTATTCGGATTCCCTGATTTATGGCTTCTCGCATACCCACTTGAGCGGTACGGGCGTGGCGGATTATTGCGATATTCTATTCATGCCACTGGTGAATGGTGCTCGTCTTGAGCCCTCCGAATATGCCGCGCCCTTCAAGAAAAAAAAGGAACGGGCAGAACCGGGTTATTATTCGGTTGTCCTCGAGCGCGACCGGATCAAGTGTGAACTCACGGCCACAGAACGTGTTGGTGTACACCGCTATACTTTTCCGGAAAATGCTGAAAAATGGGAAGTTTTAGTGGATTTGCGCCACCGCGATGAGGTGCTGGATGCGCAGTTGAGCTTAATCAGCAGCAATGAAATAGCTGGTTACCGTATTTCTAAAGCCTGGGCGAAGGAGCAACACGTCTATTTTGTGGCGCGGTTTTCCAAGCAGATTTTTAGCAGCGTTTTGCTCGACATGTCAAAAAGTCCACGCGAAGCAACTCCCACGGTCAACAGCAAAGCGATCCTTGGGCTGTTAGATTTTTATAACGATGGAACCCCTCTGGTCATCTCGGTCGGTATTTCTGGCACGAGCATCGAAGCTGCGAGAAAGAACCTGGAAGCGGAGTGCCCCCATTTTGATTTTGAAAAAATTAAGTCCGAAACCCAGGCGAAGTGGACACAGCAACTTTCCAAAATCGAGGTCGAAGGCGGCTCTGAGGAACAAAAAACGGCTTTTTATACAGCACTCTACCACACCATGGTGGTGCCCAATCTTTGGAGCGACGTGGATGGTCAGTATCGTGGGCGCGACCAAAAAATCCATAATTCAAGCGCAAGTCAGCAATACACGGTCTTCTCACTCTGGGACACTTATCGGGCTTGTAACCCACTGTACACCATTCTGGAACCCCAGCGAGTCAACGATTTCATCCAAACCTTTCTAAATCAATACAATGAAAGCGGGTTGCTGCCGGTGTGGGAACTTGCCGCCAACGAAACCGACTGCATGGTTGGCAACCACGCCATTCCCGTCATTGCCGATGCATGGGCGAAAGGTATCCGTGGGTACGATGGCAAATTGGCTTTGGAAGCCATGATGAAAAACGCCAACTCCGACCGCTACGGCCTTCGCTGGTATCGGGAAATGGGTTTTGTACCCAGCGACCAGGAGGCGGAGTCTGTGTCTAAAACCCTCGAATACGCTTATGATGACTGGTGTATCAGCCAAATGGCGCGGAGTCTTGGACAAAATGATGTTGCTGGAACATTTGCCCGTCGGGCGCAGTCGTACAAAAACCTGTTTGACCCTCAGAGCAGCTTTTTTCGCGCACGGCGTGGGGCTTCCTGGCATTCCCCCTTCGATCCATTTGAGGTGAATTTTAATTACACGGAAGCCAACGCCTGGCAATACCGTTTTGCCGCACCGCAGGATGTGAGTGGGATGATGAAACTCCTCGGTGGGCGCGAAGCCTTTGCAAATCAATTGGATAGCCTGTTTACCGCCCATGCTAAAACCACCGGTCGAGAACAAGCCGACATCACGGGACTCATTGGTCAATATGTACATGGCAACGAACCCAGCCATCACATGGCCTACCTGTACAACTATGCCGGACAGCCCTGGAAAACCCAGCAGCGGGTGCGACAAATCATGGATTCGATGTACTCCGACCAGCCCGATGGACTGAGCGGGAACGAGGATTGTGGGCAAATGTCGGCCTGGCTCGTGCTTTCGGCGATGGGCATTTACCCCGTTGTGCCCGGGGGCGACCCATCGTATGCCATCGGGACGCCCTGGTTTGAAAAAACGACGATTCATCTGGATAATGGGAAGACCATGGTGTTGAAAGCGCCTGACGTTTCTTCTAAGAAATTTTATGTCAAAGGCTTGACATTCAATGGAAAAGCATGGCCAAAATCCTGGTTGAGCCACGATATGCTGACGAATGGCGGCATCCTGGAATTTGACATGGATACGAAGCCGGGCACCTGGGGTTCCGCAGAAAGCGATTGCCCGGTTTCGGCCATAAATGACCGCCCTATTGTGCCAGTGCCGTATGTAAAATCTGGCGCCACCATCTTCAAAGACCGCACGGAAGTGGAACTTGGTTGCGCAGATCCAGACGCCAAGGTGCGCTATATGTTTGCCGACATAACAGGCAAGGTACAATGGCGTGATTACACAGGCCCCTTCAAGGTGGACCGCAGCCAACGGATGTTCGTGACCGCTGAACGGGGCAATGAAAAAAGCAATACGGTATTGGTAGAATTTCGGCGTATCCCCAGCAACATGAAAGTGTTGGGCTACAAAAATCCCTATTCCCCACAATACACCGCCGGTGGCGATGATGGGTTGGTGGACGGCGTTCGGGGGGGGACAGATTTCCGCACAGGCGGCTGGCAGGGATTTGAGGGTGCCAATCTGGATATGGTGATTGATCTGGGTAAACAGCAGAAAATCAATCGAGTACGCGCTAATTTCCTGCAAGACGAGAACTCCTGGATTTTCTTCCCGACTAAGTTGATGGTGGAGGTTTCAGAGGATGGAAAAACCTTCGTGCCTGCCGGGGAAGTTCTCTGTGATACTCCACCTTCAGCACTGGGTATTTTGCAAAAAGAACTCAGCATTGATTTAGCTGGAAAAAAAGCGAGATACCTTCGGGTGGTCGGTGTTTCACTGGGGCAATGTCCGGCAACGCATAAAGGGGCAGGGCATGCTTGTTGGGTTTTTGCGGATGAGGTGGGGGTGGAGTAAATACAATATCCAATGTCCAACAAGGAATTTCCAATGTCCAAGTGAGCGCTGATTTTAGCTTTACTGAAAAGGGGAGGATTGATTTGGAATTGCCTATAATTATTGTTATTTTTGCAAACGCAATCCCCGAAAAACTAAAATCATCCTACAATATGGAAGTTTTAGAGCAAAAAATGACCTACGCCGACCTAATGGAATTTGATATTCCGGAGGGCGACACGGGTATTTATGAACTCCTAAACGGTGAAATCGTGAGACGTTCTTCCCCTAACACGCCCCATCAGCGGGCATCAATGAAACTGCTCGTTCAACTTGCCAGGTTTATCGAAGAGAAAAATCTGGGCGAACTCTTTCATGCCCCCTATGACGTTTATCTCGACGAATACAATGCAGGTATTCAACCTGATCTCTTGTTCGTTAGCCATGAACGAGACTTTGTTATAAAAGAAAACAACGGTGTAGTGGGTGCGCCCGATTTAGTCGTCGAAATCCTTTCCAAAGGCACGACAAACAGAGATAGAGGCATTAAAAAAGACATCTACGAGCAGTTTGCCGTGCGCGAATACTGGATAGTAGACCCACAAAACCGCAGTATCGAAGTGTATCGTATGGAGAACAACCGCTTTCGATTGTATTCGTTTGCAGCGGAAGAAGGCATGGTGAAATCTTCGGTTTTGGAGGGATTGGAATTGGAGGTGGGGACGGTTTTTGGGGGATAGGGAATGTCCAATATCCAACAAGGAATTTCCAATGTCCAAATTTGCAATGCGCACGCCCACCCACGTTGACGTTTTGACTTAAAGAGCTACGAATCCCAAACGCAGCGCCAACTTGGAAATTGGAAATTCCTTGTTTGATATTGGATATTCCCCTCTACTCCCCGCCAACCCTTCCAGCTTCCGTTTCCATCCCCGTACTACGCCTCCTCGATTTCACATTGTCATTCCCAAAACGATAGCCAACGCTCAGGCTCACACGTCGGCTGTCCCAACGACCCCCACCGTAGGACAATAAGCCGTTGAAATCGGAATAGCCATCCCAGCCCGTTTCGTAGAAAATATCGTCGGCACTGAGGCGCACATTGAGTCGCTCGCGGAGGAATTTGCGCTGTAGGCCAACATTTAAACCCCAATTGGACTCGTACAAGAACACGCCGCCCCAGATGCCAGGGCCAGAATAGTAGCCGGATATCTCGCCTTTAATACCCAGCGGCAAATTGAAGGTGTGTTGTTGGTAAATGTTGTAGGTGAATGCCTGTACATCCACCACGCCGCTCTCGCCGTAATCCGCTTGGTTGTCCTGGTGGGCGGCACTGGCGTTGCAATAGACATTCCACCACTTGAAGATTTGCACCGGAACGCTGACATTGAAACTGAAGACGGTTTGGCTGGCCAGATTGTCCCATGTGATGTACCCTGCCCGGAGGTCTGAGGTGTCGGGCGCAATAAGCCGGGTAATCTGATCGGTGGTGCGACTGTAGGCCAATTTGAAATTGTAACGATGGGCCAGCGTATAGCCCAATTCCAGGTTGTTCACGATTTCTGGCCGGAGAAATGGATTTCCTTTTTCGTAGGAAAGTTGACTGAGTTGGTTGTTGAAGGGGTTGAGCACGTTGTAATCCGGGCGGTTGATCCGCCGGCCCCCGTTCAGCGCAAGACTGTGGTTTTCAGAAACATCCCAGGTCAAGCCCGCACTTGGAAACCAGCTCAGGTAGTTGAACAAAACGGGCGGTTCTTCCAACTCAGGCAAAAAGGTGGTCAGGTCGCCCTTGGCATCGGTTTGTTCCGCGCGTAACCCGACCGAGAAATTCCATTTTTTACCCAGGGCACGGGCGTAGTTTATATAGCCGGCATAGACTTTTTCGTCGTATTTAAACAGGTTGGAACTGCTGTCATTTCGAACAGGAAATCCATTGGGTTCATCAAAAAACAGGAAGGTATTGTCTGAAACAACCTTGCTGAATTTCGTTCCAACGCCCAAGGTTCCGCCCCAAAGTTTGTCCTCAAAATCCACCTGAAATGTGAAGATGTCAATGTCGCTCGGGGTGTCGAAACTGTTGATCACCTCCGTGAGCACATCGTCTTCCGCAGCATTGAAATATCGGTTGGGCTGATAGCGCGTGTTGTCGTTCACATAATTGCCGTAGTCCAGGTCCATGTTGAGGCTGCGGCCTTTGGTGTTGTCGAAACGGTAATTGAGGTTGTAGGTTTGTTGCTGGCGGCGGCTGTCTTCGGAGGTATTGGCCACTAAAATACTGTCAATCAAGGTGGGTGTGGTATCCTGTGCCAGGGTAATTCGGTTCATGCCGCGGCCAATGCGGTGATTGTCTGCGCCGCTGACCAAAAAACCGAGGGTGTGTTTGTCCGCAAGGAAAAAATCGGCCCCCACGCGGTAATTGTAGTTGTCCCACTCGTTGTTGCGCTTGTTTGTTTCGTCCTGTACTATACCGTTCAGGTAACTGAAAAAATCCATGTTGTTGAATCCGGCGCCATTGCCCACGCCCGCAGTGCCAAAGGTGTTGAAACGTTTGTTGCGATAATTGCCACTGCCGCTGAGATTGGCGCGGTGGTAGACTCCCTGGCTGTAAGTCGCATTCACCGAGCCGTTGGCGCCGATGTTTTTGTCTCTTTTCAGCCGAATGTCAATGATACCGGCGTTACCTTCCGCTTCGTATTTCGCCCCGGGGTTGGTGATGATTTCGATGCGGTCAATTTGCTCGGCGGGCAGGCTTTGGAGGTAATTGGTAAGGTCTTCGCCCGTCAACGGAAGGCGTTTCCCGTCCACATAAAGTAGTACCCCGGCTCGACCTAACACGCTGATATTGTCGTTGTTATCTACCGTAACGTTGGGGGCTTTTCGCAACAAGGTAATGGCATCGGAGCCAGCGCTGTTGATGGTACCTTCCACGTTGAAAATGGTACGGTCGGGCTTGATTTCCACCATGACCCGCGAGGCGGAGACGGTGACTTCTTCCAGTTTGACATCGGTAGTTGTGAGCGATAGCACGCCCAAATCCAGGCGTATGTTTTCTTGTAATTGGATGCCCTGTTGTTCAAAATTGCCAAATCCCAATACACTTCCTTTCAAAAAGTAAGTTCCGGCGCCTAAACCGGACAAATCGAATATGCCGGCTTCGTCGCTCGTTCCGGCTTTGTAGAGATTGCTATCGGCGGCGGAGTAAAGACCCAGATTGGCAAAAGCAACGGCTTCTCCCGTTTTGCTTTGTAATTGTCCGCGAATACTGGCCGTTTGGGCCGACAGGGAAAGGGTGGCGCTGAGCCACAGGAGGGTGGTTAATGTTTTCATGCTTAATTTACTGTGCTTTGAATATGCTCGAAGCGGACAACAAAGTGAGGGGATGGTTGCGGGTGGGGGAGGGTTTTTCGACAAAAGATGGGGTGTGGGTGAGTCAAACACCAAATGCAGCGGGAATTCGCTTGACACGATTTATGAGTTGAAGTACTTACCTTTGTAAAAAAAATTATTATGTCCCCTGTAACTGCAACTTCCGAACGCATCATTCTGACTGTTGACAAATCCAAGAAAAAGGCATTTGTCGCCATGCTCAAGTTGTTTGATTTCGTTCGAGTTGAAACACCCGAAGATGTTTTGGAGCGATTTATCCAAGGCGCTCCGAAAAATGTGCCTTTGACCGAAGAAGATATTTTGAATGAGGTAATGGAACATCGTTATGGCGCAGCCCAATAAGTCACCTCACTCCTTCATCTCCGCCACCGCAATCTTATCATCCCCCGCTCCATAATACAACAACCACCTTCCATTAATCCACACCATGCCTTCGAGGAAACAGACATTGTTCACCTCGCCTACCTGTTCAAAATCGCGCTCGGCCGTGAGCAGGTATTTGTCTGAACGCGCTACCAGTTTCGAAGGGTCTTTGGCTGAAAACAAGGCCTGACCCACGGAATAAGCATCCGCGCCCAGGGTTTTGTCGCCGCTGCTGGCACTGTTTGCACTGTTGTAAAGCAATACAATACCTTCCTTTCGAATCAAGGCAAAAGGCCCCGGCTCTACCAATCGGCTGTCGAACAAGCCCGGACGGGGCATCATCACACGCGACAGGTTTCCTTTTTTATCCTCTATGGGACGCCAGGAGACCAGATCGTCGGAGGTAGCCATGAACATATCCGTGTCGCCCCAGTACATCCAATATTTTCCTTTTACTTTTTTGGCCCTGATTTGGTTGCCGTCGCGTTCGCAGACGATGGCGCCGGATTTTGACCAGTGGTTGCGGTATTTTCGGTCGGTGAGCACCACCCCGTGTTTTTCCCAATTGATCAAATCGCGGGAACTGGCGAGGCAAAGCCGGGCGACTTTTTTATCGTAGGCCGTGTAAGTCATCACGTACAGCCCGTCGTCGCGGCGCACAATGCGTGGGTCCTCGCAGCCGCCTTCCCATTCAAAATCCTCCATGGTATCGTGGTCGGGGTGAAGCACAGGCAACGGGTTTTTGCGGAATTCCGTGCCGTTGCGGCTGTTGGCAATACCGATGCGTGAGGTGCCATATTTGTCTTGTGCTCGGTAAAGCATCCACACGCGGCTGTCTTTCATAACAGCCGTGGGGTTAAAGACTGATTTTCCCTCCCAATCCACCTTTTTTTTGCGCATAGGGCAGTAAAATTCCGACTTGGAATCAGGCGCCATCAAGGGGTTGTACTCATCCAGCCGTTCGATGGATTTGAACATCCAGGCCGTGCCTTTAACGGCTTTTTGTCCGCCAGAACAGGATATTAAAAAGGTGAGTAGAAGGGAAAAGGAAATCAGTTTTTTCATGGAGGATATCTTTTAGAAAGGACACTTTGTCAAAAAGTGTCACTTCTTTATTTCCAGCAAACGTAGGAAGAATTTGAACAAGCCAGATTTAACCAATGACATTACCCTGGTTTGCACCCTAAAAATCCGTTCTAATCCGTGTCTCACCCGTGGCCCATTGTGTAGGGATGCTGACACGGATTTACAGTTTCGGCCCGATCAAATCCCACAAATTCCCGTACAAATCCTGAAAAACGACCACCGTGCCATACACTTCTTCGGAAGGTGCCCGGACAAAAACAACCTCATTTTCGATCAGTTGGTGGTAGTCGCGCCAAAAATCGTCGGTGTGCAGGAATAGGAAAACACGACCTCCGGTTTGGTTTCCCACGCGACTTTGTTGCTCCTCATTGGCGGCTTTGGCGAGTAACAGCGAACATCCGCCACCACCTTTGGGTGCGACGATGACCCAACGTTTCGTTTCGCTCAAAGGGGTATCTTCAATCAATTCGAAACCCAATTTTTGGGTGTAAAACTTGATGGCTTCGTCGTAGTCTTTTACTACAATGGCGAGATGGGCAATGCGTTGGTTCATGTATTTAGATGTTGGACAGTTTGACTAGGGACTGTTGGATAAATTTACATCGGACTATCAGAGATTCAACCAATATACCACTTTCAACACCACGGCTTTATTTTTAGGTGAAAAAACGCTGACGGGCGAGTTCGGGATTTGCTCTGCATAGGAATTGTCCGTGTACACCAAAAACACATCCGAAACCGGCGCAAAACGCCATTGAACCCGAGCATTCAGGTTAAAATTGTTGGCTTGGGTGTTATACTGCATGAAAGCGCTGAGGAATAAATCGCGCCGGAACGACAACTCCACCCTGGGTCCTACAAGCCAGAAATCCGCCGAAGCATATGGTTCGGGCAATCGGATTCTATTGTAACTGTATTGTAATGAAAAGCGCCCCACAGGCTGCCAACGATAAGCCAGCAACCCATCGCTGCTAAAAATACTTCCGTTGAAAAAGCCCGCTTTCACCACTTCTACACTTCCTTGCCAATTGGTAGAGGTACCGGTGAAATATTCTACCCGCCCTCCATAGTTGTTGTATCCGCCCACGGGAAGCGCTGTCTGCCCCGTATTGCTAGGGTCAAAAGGACTAAATAGAAAGATGTAGTTGTTGAATGCTGCCATACCCAAATACGATTGGTCCTTGAAGTTTGCCCCGATATAGACGGACGCATCGCGGTCGGTACTTTTGCCGCTGAGGCCATACGTCAGGGAGCCATCAGCACCCATGTTGTAGTTGGTGATATGGCGCGAGGCCCAGCCTTTTTCGGGATAAATCCTCCAGCCGATTCCGGGGAAAAACGATTGCACCCCCGTTCGTGGCACAAAGCCTGCATCTGCAGAATAAGTTGAATCCACCCGCATATAACCCAAATTCGCGTTGAAATATCGGTCGCGATAGCCTTGAAAAACAGCAGCCGTGGAGCCACGTTGCGCTTTGTCCGGCGAGAACGAACGGTGGTAATAAGCTTCACCTTCCCAGCGATTGTCTTTTGAATAAAGGTTGTACTCAAGGCCCGCGACCCGATTCCAGGGCTGCCAACCGGCTCGTTGTGTCTCCCCCAGATCATTCAATAAATTCTGTTTATTCACCAAAAAACCACTCATGATGCTACGGCTGAACACTTTTTGCTGCACCGTGGCCACGCTGAAATTGGCCGCAGGCAATACGGACGTTGAATCCCAATCCTGACGTTTGGTCTGCATATTGAGCAATCCAATCCGCATGCCATCGGTCAGTTTACCGCTCAGTCGCGCACCTGCTACGATGGGGACTTTTTCGTTCCGCCCCGACACTGGATTGTAGGCCAATCCGATACGGCGGGAGAAAAATGGCCGGGTGTCGGGGAAACCATACATGGCAAAGAGGTCGCGGTTTTCGAGAAAAAACTGCCGTGTTTCAGGAAAAAAAAGTTCGAAGCGACTCAGGTTTGCCACCTGCCGATCCACTTCTACCTGACTGAAATCGGGGTTAATGGTCAGGTCCAGATTCAAGCCGGGGGTGAGTCCAATTTTGGCATCGCCCCCCAGCCCCCCGGTCCAATCCTGTTGTCGCTCTTTGATTTCCAATGAATTGGCATCGCGCAAATAATTCAAAGAAGCCCCACCAATTGCATAAGGGATCAGGCTGATGTTTGCGCCCGGCTTAGGTGGAGGAGTATCCCAAATCAGCCGTCCGACAAAAGAAAGATTGGTGTTGGAGAACTGAAATGGAACAGGCGCCCAGGAACTTGCTTCGAAATCTTTGACTTTGGCGCGTATAAATTGAAGCCCCCAGGAGTTTTCGCCTTCTGACACATTGTAGCGCAATGTTTTAAAAGGAATGGCCATTTCAACGGTCCAATAATCCTCGAAGTTTTGGGTGGCGGAATACCATTTGTTGTCCCATTCCAAAGACATGACTTCTCCCGTTGAGATGAGACCTTCGCGCTGAACATTGAGGGGGCTGACGCTGAAAATGAATCCATTGAGCCCATCCTTGCTTGGATCGAACATAACGTTGACGGCATCGGTGGTGCCTCCCGCATAATCGCGGCGCAGACTCTGTATGGTGTAATCTGCCCGGCGCTGATTACACACGATCCCGATGTACAGATTTCGGTCGTCAAAAGTCACGCGGGCCTGGGTTGTCCAGGGGCTGTAGGCAGTATCATTGGGAAAGCTGAGCTTAAAATGGTCGGCTTTTTCCAAGCCCGTTTGCCATGCTGCCTCGTCAAGGGCGCCATCGAGTTTGATGGCTACGCTGGATTTTTTTACTTTGATTTGGTAGTTTTCGGCGTTGTTTTGACTGAATAGCGGAGAGGTTGCCAGCAGAAAAAGGCAAAGCAGGAAGGGAGATTTCATAGCATTAATTTGTGGGGCGAAGGTAGGAAGCTGGTCAATTTGCAAAGGCAACCTTGGCGGGGAGGGAATGATATTTGGGCGGTTTATTTTTTCCCTTGCGCAGCCCGCTTCATCTCATCCGCCAATTCAGCCCCCAAATACCGATCAATCACATTATGGACCCAATAAATTACTGGGGTCATCACCAGCGCTACCAGGCCTTTGTACAGGTAATTCATCATAGAAATAGCCAGTACCAGCACGAAGGGCAACTGCTGCCCGATATACAGCGCGATGAACACCACCACAAAACTGTCCAGGAATTGTGATACCAGGGTACTGCCAGTGGCGCGCAACCAAAGTTTGCCTTCGCCTGTGCGCGATTTGATGCGGTGAAATACCGCCACGTCCACCACCTGAGAGATCAGAAATGCAAACAAGGAACCGATGATAATCCACAGACTTTGTCCAAAAACCACCGCGTAAGCCGTGTTGTAATCACCCACCTGGGCTCGCAAAACTGCGGCATCTTCAGGCGAAAGGCCAGGCTTAATGTGTGCCGTGCGCCAAAACTCAGCTGGTTCCAGTCCCATGGCAAAATACAACATAACGAATCCATACGCTATCAATCCTGCAGTCAGGTAAGAAATCAGTCGCACCCCGCGCGGACCAAAATATTCGTTCAACAAATCCGTCATAACAAACACGATCGGCCAAAGCAACACCCCCGCTGTGAGGGTGAATGACATTCCATTTTGACCCAAAAACGACCAGTCGACGGGTTGATAGCCCAGCGTTTTTTCCAAAGAAAAAAGTTTGACGCCCATAAACTCAGCCACCAAAGCATTGGCCACAAAAAAGCCCGCCATGATGGTCCAGAGGCGGGTTGGTTTGGAGGAAAAGAAATTTTGCATAAATTGATCTATTTTAATATCCAATATCCAACAAGGAATTTCCAATGTCCAAGTTGGCCCTGCTCTTGGCAATGGTCGTTGTTAAAGATTTTAATTTCAATGTGAGTGACTAAGCGCGAAGCCTCCTTGGACATTGGAAATTCCTTGTTGGATATTGGAAATTTCTTACCCTTCATCCTCGTCGCTGTCACAGTGATAATGTTGCTTGGGACGGCTCGGTTTTTCGCCGCCTTCGCCGCCTTTTTTCTCTGACTGGAGTTTTTGAATAAGCCGGGCGCGTTCTTGCTGCACCGCTTCCTGTCGTTTTATATCCTCCTCACGGTCAAAGAAAAGAATGCCGTCAACCCAGGTTTTTTCGGCTTTTGCGTAAACGGAGAGGGGATGGTCGTTCCATAGCACCACATCAGCGTCTTTCCCGGCTTTGACACTGCCCGTTCGGTCGTCCACATGCAGCAGTTTGGCAGGATTGATGGTCACCATTTTCCAGGCATCGTGTTCCTTCATACCAGCATACATGACGGATTTAGCGGCTTCCTGGTTGAGGCGGCGGGCCATCTCCGCGTCGTCGGAGTTGATGGCAACGATGATACCACGGTCGGCCATGATTTTTGGATTGTATGGAATGGCATCGTACACCTCGAATTTGTAAGCCCACCAATCAGAAAAGGAGGAGGCGCCTGCACCGTGTGCGGCCATTTTATCCGCCACCTTGTAGCCTTCCAAAATATGCGTGAAGGTGTTGACTTTGAACTTGTATTGCTCCGCCACACGCATCAACATAGTGATTTCAGATTGCACGTAGGAGTGGCAGGTGATGAATCTTTTGGAGTCCAAAATCTCGGCCAAGGCTTCGAGTTCAAGGTCTTTGCGGAAGGGTTTGCCGGTAGCTTTGAGTTGGGTGTATTCTTGAGCGCGAGCGAAATAATCCACGTATACCTGCTCCACACCCATACGGCTTTGAGGATAACGACTGCCACCTTCACGGCCCCAGTTGCTTTGTTTCACGTTTTCGCCCAAGGCGAATTTGATAAAACCGGGCCAATTTTGGAATTTCATTTCCTCTGGAGTATAACCCCAGCGCAGTTTGAGCAACTGCGTTTGCCCGCCAATGGGGTTGGCCGAACCGTGCAGGATATGGCTGCTCGTTACCCCTCCTGCCAATTGACGGTATATGTCAATGTCTTCAGAATCAATGACATCGCCCACACGAACCTCGGCGGAAGACTCTTGAGTACCCTCGTTAATGCTGCGGGTAGCAGCGATGTGAGAATGCTCGTCAATGATGCCCGCCGTGAGGTGTTTACCCGTGCCGTTGATGACGATGGCGTTGTCTTGTACATTGAGTTTGCGGCCTATTTTCTGGATTTTACCCTTGGAGATCAGTACATCGGTGTTGGTCAGGATGCCTTCTTTTTCGCCCGTCCAAACGGTGGTGTTTTGGATTAAAACCGTTTGTTGGCGCGGTTTTTCTTTCCAGCCGAATGCGGTAAAAGGGTAGGTGACATCGCCCAGGCTGGGAGGCATCGGAATGGATTCTTGTTTCTTGGGCTTCTCGGGTTCGCCGGTTTTGCTAAAAGTGGCCGACCAGACAACCCATGACCCATCCTGAAGCGTACCATTCCCGGTCCAACCATTGTTGACGATTGTGCCAGAAAGTCCGATGAAGCCTTTTTTAAGGGTATCTGGCTGAAATGAAAGCGATACCAGACCGCTGGGATTGTATGAAAAATTGGCTTTCACTTTTGAACTGTCAGCCTTCAGGATTTGCGCTTCTGGCGCTTCAGGTTTGCCTTTGATAATCAAAGTGTAAGCGTCAGACCCGATTTTCAAATCGTAATTTCCCAGGCTGCTTTTCGGGAATGATTTATCCACCGAAACATCGAATGGGCGGCCTTTCACCCAGTGCTGTTGAATCTTGGTTTCGGCCTTGAATATGTTGCCATTGGTGAGGATGAAATTGGCGACTTTGCCTGCTTCCAAACTCCCGACTTGTGCGTAAGCGTCCACAAAACTAGCCGGATTGAAGGTCAATGCTTTCAAGGCTGTCTCTTCATCCATTCCATATTCGATGGCCTTGCGGAGGTTTTCCCAGAATTTGGATTTGTCCTTTAAACCATGGGTAGTCAGGCAAAAAGGAATGCCAGCGGATTGCAATCGGCTCGGGTTGGTCGGGGCAAGTTCCCAGTGTTTGAGGTCCTTGAGCGGAGTGTTGAGCGCGTCATAAGGATCGCGCACATCATAACCTTCGGGAAAATTAAGTGGCACAATGAGCGGATATCCCGTGAGCACCATTTCGCTCAGGCGCTGGTACTCGTTTCCGGCGGATTTGACAATGTATTTCGTTCCGAATTCCTGCCCGATACGGGCCAGTCGAAGAATGTCCAATTTGTCGCCCGCCTCAAAGATTTGCGGCAATCCCTGCAATGCATTCCAGGCGTCCAAGGAAAGGTTTTCTTCTTCTTTGTAGCCTTCCGTTTTGTACCACTGTCCGTCGAGGTAAGTCTGCCGAAGCAGGGCGATGATGCCCATGAGCGAGGAAGGATAATTCTGCGTGCTGTTGCCTTTGTTGAATGACAGGTGGTGGCTCGCTTTTTCGGCCAAAATCAATTCGTGTTCGCGCAGGTCGCCGGGCATTACCAGCGCGCCTGTGCCGCGTGAAATGCCATCGGCCCGGTGGGTGAGCAGTGTGCCAAAGCCAAGTTTGCGCCATTCTTCGGCGGCTTTTGGATCTATGTTGAACTCCGCTGCGGCATTGTACTCGGGGCGCAGGGCCTGGTTCCAGCTGTAGGCGCCTTTTTTGTTGGAAAGTGGTTGTGCTGGCCTTCCAAAGCCGCCGCCTTCGCCGCGTGGCGTCACGGTCAGACCAAAGTCCGTAGCGTATAAATCAATGAAAGAAGGGTAAATGGTTTTGCCTGTACAATCGTGTGTTGCGGCATCCTTAGGGACTGGCACATTAAGCCCAGCAGCCACTATTTTGCCATCCTGGATGAGGAGCGTAGCACCTTCGATGCGGGTTTTGTAGTCAACGTAAATGGTAGCGTTGGTGAATGCGTGTGAGCCCGTGCGCTCGTCGGCGGGAGCGGGGGTGGGGAAGGTTTGTTGGCCGTAATTTAAAACGGCAAAATGCAGGAAGCAAAATGCAAGGGCGAGCCGGGTCCAATTTGTCATAGAAAGAATAAAGATTTGCGGCGGTGAAGGTAGAAAAGGAATGGAATAGGCAAAATGTATGGTATTGGGCAAAAGGCGGAATTCCCGAATATTTACTTGATTGACGGATTACATTTGTGCATCCTTTTACCAAAATTTCAGACAATGCAAAAACGAATCTTGCTACTCGGTTTCATGTTTATAAGCCAACTTTTGTCTGCACAATCTCCTAAATGGGTAAATTATGCCAATGTTGGTTCTGTTTTTGATGTTTTGCCTACGAATGAATATGTTTGGATCAGTACCCAGGGAGGATTGGAGCGGATTGACCGCGCAACCGGGGCGCGGAAGATATTTCAACCTTCAAATTCCGGGCTTCGAGGCCTTGGCGTGTCTGCCGTCCATCCTGCCGCTAACGGTGACCTTTGGGTTTCGGGCAATTATGGAGGTTTGTTCCGTTTTGATGGAGAAGATGATTGGGAACAGTTTTACACCCTAAATACAGGAGAAGCACTAACGAATGTGGAGGATTTGGAAATTACGCCTGAAGGAAATCTCTGGTTTATCGGGAATATTGAAGGTAGCAATGCGGGCCAGAATCTTTATCAATACGATGGCGTACAATTTACGGAACACATGGGGGTCATCTCCCCGGTACTTGGAAACAACTGGATTAGCTTCATAGCTTTAGATACCTCCGGGGTAGTGTTTGCAAGTTATGGCGGAAAAAAAATCGTCCGATATGATGGAGTTGTGGCCAGCCTTCTACCCACCCAAATGCTCCTGAATGAAGCCGTTGCTGACATGGTTTTTGATAAACATAACACGCTTTGGGTGAGCACTTTTCAGTTCATTTCGGCGAATAACACCTATGTTTATCGAATCCGACATTTTGATGGCAACACCTGGACTCTGTTGGACGAATCTACTTTAGGCGGCGACATATCCCCTGTAAACCGTATGTTTAACGACGAGGCGGGGAATTTCTATGTGGTTTTTAATCTTGGAAATGGGGAGAATACTGCTTTTGCAAAATTTGATGGCAATACCTGGGAATACACCAAAGTTTCCGATTTGCCCAACGTGCCTCTGGGTCAGTCTTTAAACCTTGTTACCGTTGATGATCAAGGCGTTTTATGGTTTTTAAGCTTTGATGGTTCTGCCAGAAAAGTGTACGAGTTTGATGGACAAACCTGGAAGGCTTACGAGACCGAGATTTACCCCCTGGCAGGAAATTTCATTTTTGATGTGGCCTTTGATTGTGATAACAATACCTGGTTTGGCGGAAGGGATGTGCTGACAAAATTTGACGGATTGTCCTGGGAAAACTTCACATTTCAAGATATAGGTTTGAGTGGCCCTCACTTTGAAATTTGGTCGCTTGCCGTGGACACCAACACCTGCGATCTTTGGATTTCCTTTTCAAACGCCAGTACTGCCTCGGTTAGTTTTGTAAAATATGATGGCAACACATTCACCCAATATTCCACCCCCGGTGGATGGGAAGTTTATGAAACAGCCATTGCAAAGGATGGCACCCTTTGGGTAGCTTCAGGTCGTTCAGGTCTGGGCAAATTTGATGGGAATGGCTGGACCTGGTTCAACGAGCAGAATTCACCCGTGAGCGACGATGTCCATAATGTAACGCTTGATTATGAACAAAATGTGTGGATCAACACGGGGTTTCCTTCTGCTGTTATGCGCTGGGATGGCAGCACTTGGCTGAAATTTGATTTTAACAATTCTCCTATCATCTATTCAGATTGGTTGTTTGTGGACCATGAGAGTAAAATTTGGACCAATGGCGGAAATAGTCTCCTCCGCTTTAATGGGGTCCAATGGCAGGAATACCCGGTTCCTAGTACAGGATTTGATGATGTCTATTCGATGGTTCAGGATCAGGAACACAATTATTGGCTGTCGAACAGTCAAGGCGTCCACAAATTTGATGGAAGTACTTTTGAGTCCTACAATTTTATTGACTACCCCCTCTCAGACAACGAGGTTTCGCGTGTTCGCGTTGACCCGTTTGGGAACAAGTGGTTTATGCATAAAGAAGGGTCAGGGGTAACGGTCTACAACGAAAATGGCATTTCCAATCAAGTCATTAGCCTTTTAGCAGCGGTGCGGGGCAAGGTGTTTTTTGATGCTAACCAAAATGGCCAGCATGAACAGGGCACTGCAGAACCGGGCATTCCCAACGAAAAAGTCCTGCTCCTGCCGAACACCACCACAGTTTTCACAAATTTCGACGGCAATTACACGCTTTACCCAGCAGCCGGCAACTACGAGCTCAATTATTCAGGTTCGAATATTTATACACCCACTACTGCTCAAAACTTGCCACTGATCGCAGGGACGAATGAGCAATCGGGGCTTAATTTCGGAGCATGGGCAGAAAATGCGCCCGATAGTATCTCGCTCGATATGAGTGTAGGCTCGATGCGCTGTGATTATGAAACGAACGTTTGGCTGTCAGTCAGAAACTATGGATTGCTCGAGGCCACAGGTGAGGTCACTCTGCTGTACGATACAGCACTGACGTTCCTTCATGCCGACCCCCTGCCCGATGTCATACAAGACAGCCTGCTCACATGGCATTTCAGCGGCTTGTCCCTTTTTGAGTTACAACAAATAAAAGTGGTGTTCCAAGTGCCCGGAGCTAACGCATTAGGGCAAATAATTTCGCTCCGATCTGGTGCTACTGTGATAGAAGGTGGAATCGAGATGGCCTCTGACGAAGAGGATGAATGGGCAGAAGTCCACTGCTCTTACGATCCAAACGATAAGGCATCGGCATCCATCGGCCCCTCCGTAGCCGAGTATTCGCTATTGAATGATGCTCTGGATTTTACCATAAGGTTTCAAAATTCAGGCAACGACACAGCTTTTACCGTGATTTTGCGGGACACCTTGGATACAAATCTGGACTTTTCTTCCCTGCAAATCGTGTCGTCCAGCCACCCAATGCGAACTATCCTTACATCGGAAGGTGTGCTGAGCTTTGTATTTGACAACATCGATCTGTTATGGGAATCCATAGACTATGCTGGAAGTCAAGGCTTTGTAAAATATCGCATCGCGCCTAAAGGCAACTTGCAAGACCCAACTGCTGTGCGAAATACAGCACACATCTACTTCGACTTCAACCCTGCCATCGTGACCAACACAACGCTCAACGTTTTGGTGGAGACCCTGCCTTTTACTGGTGCAACAGAAATAGCAGAGAACAACGTGACTGCACGGGTGTACCCAAACCCCAATTCGGGAAATTTTTGGGTGGAATGGCTGGAGGAGACCCCCGCTCAAACCTGGCAAATCAGCATCGTTGATATGCTGGGACGAAGCTGTTTCCAATCTTCTTACGAACAAAAGACGATTGAGATTCAGGGCCTTTCTTCCGGCTTCTATTTTGTTTTCCTGGAAAAAGAAGGCAAGGTGGATTGCTTTAAATTGGTGGTGCAGCGTTGAGGTGACATCTCTGACGTAGGAGGAGGTGTCAAGCGCACAATAATCAAATTAGTCAAAATTGGCCAAAAGGCACTATTGCCAATTTTTTGAATTACAACTATCTTAAATTTGTACCAAAGTATGGGTTATCTATTCCAAGCACCACACAAAACAATCCTTAAATTTTCTTATTATGAAAAGTAAACACCGCTCCCACACCCTGTTTTTTATCCTGCTGGCCCCCTTTGTTTTAAGCGCCCAGGGCAACTTCCCCTTCCCTAAAGAAAATGCCGAATGGCAGTTTACCACGGTTCACCCAATCCTCGGCCCAAACGATGCATTCGATATTTATAGAAACTTTGTTGAAGGCGATTCCGTGTTTAATGGTAAGCTGTACTCGAAGGCATACTTCCAGCCGCTTTGTGGCTGCATATGTACTGCCAATGGCCCGTTCAATCCAGCAAACCAGCAGAAACGACTGATCGGAGGAGTGCGCGAGGAAAATAACAAGGTGTATTTCACTACTTTCGGTCAACCACCATTTGACCATTATTATCGCCCGGTGGGAGATACCCTGCTGTTTGACTTTACACTGCAACTGGAGGATACCATTAATTATGGCGGATACTCACTAAGGGTCACCCAAACTGGTACTAACCCGGATGGCAGAACGTATGTACGTCTGAGCACGCCCATTGACACGGTCTGGGGGGAACCAGCGACAGTAATACACTGGACGGAAGGCATCGGTTTTTGGGGCTTGCTGGAAACGATACCTTACCTAAACGGGGATTATTACGATAATTACTGCTTCTCGGACGACCCGCTTGATCCATGCCCGATCCCTTGCGCGGTGACTGGGACTGCCACGCCGGAACTTGAAACGCAAGTAAAAATCTATCCATCTTTTGCCCAGGAAACGGTGCAAGTGGAACTGGGAAATGGTTTTTCAAAATTGAACCTGCAAATTTATTCGGCACAAGGCAGTCTGATACGGAGCGTGCACGAGGAAAGCAATACGGCCGAAATCAACATTAAAAACCTGCCAGTTGGGGCGTATCTTTTTGTATTTGAAGCATCTCCGGGGGTGTATGTGTCGAAATGGTATTTGAAGTAAAGGAGGGAGTCCATTTTTCCCAGAAGGAGGTGTCACCAGAATCACCTCCTTCTGGTCAATTATTTCCTGAATATCTCAAAAAGGCAGCAATCTTCCCATCACCTCAAACAGTTTCCCCCAAGTCCAGTCCGGGTGCTCCCAGGGCCATTGGTATAAGTAGCCAAGGCCAATACTCAGGTACATGAGGCAAATGACCAGCACGGCCACCGCCCAGCGCGCCCACTTCGAAGGCGCCACCATTTCCTGTAAAAACCAACAAAAGGGTATCGCGAGGAAACACATCCAGTCCACATAACACCGATGCCCATACGCGCCCCCAAACGACCAGGTATGCCAACTGGCGAACAAATAGGTCAACACGGCGATGATACTGAAAACACCTATGGCTTCTCGTTTTTGCTTCCAAACGCCCCGAAGCAGCCCTATAAGCGGCAAAAACAAGATGGGCGCATAAACAAAAAGTCCGTTTTGGACATCGAACAGGACGTTCAATATTTTGGGCGATTTCCAATTGATGAAGCCCTCTTCGTCATAGGAATAGTATAGCCATTGGCTCGTAACCGAGTGCCAGTACCACATTTGAGGCAGCCAAACGATTATTGCGGCCAGGGCAAAAAGAGGAATGAGTACCCAATTTTTTAAGACAAAATTCCAGCGATCGCGCAGGTTGCCGCCATGGGGGCCTTGGAATTCGGCAAAGAGCAAGTATAGAATGGCTATTGCATTGGTGGGACGTATCAGACTCGTCAGACCAAAGATAAGCCCTGCAATCGCAAAGTTTTTGGCCGAAGGCTCGCGGAACAGTTTGGGTACAAACACCATCCAGCAGGTCAGTATGAAGAGCGAAGCCACATGCGAATTGCCGGGCTCTTTAACGGTGTAGAAAATCCAATTGGTGCCGAGGTACAGGCTGCACAACGCCACCATAACCCAAGTCGGGTCGAACCTCTTTTCCAAAAAGCGGCGCAACATCCACACGCTCAGCAAGCTGTAAAAAACGAAGGCGAACAGTACGCCTCGTCCGTGAATCGGCAGGCGACCGTGGGAGTCGTGATTGTTTTCTGTTATCACATAGATGACGTGGGCAACGAACACAAAAGGGACCTCCAACAGCGCAGTACCGTAGCTGTATTTGGTGAATATTTTATTGGTGCCAGGGAAAGGGGTGAATATATCGCTGCTCGGTTTGTAATGGGCGAAACCGCCACTAAAAAACGGGGCCGCTATGTACATATAATAGCCTTCTCTATCGCTGTTGAAGATGAGATCAGGGTATTTCTGCTGGTTCAATCCTGCGATGATGGTAAAAACAACCAGCAGTGGAAAGTACCACCGCAACAGGAATTTTTGGATGGGAGAGGCTTGGTTTGACATTTCGCGCGCGGTATTTCGTTGGTTCAGGAACGGTGGATATCAGAATGATTTTTCTCGGTAAGAGATCGCCCACAGCCCGAAGCTGGTAAACAGGCCATTGATCAATATGGTGAGAAAGCCGACGTCAAAACCCGCCCAGTTTTTGCAGGCATATTCAAAGCAAAAGGTCAGTATCGGCGCAGCAAGACAAATGTGCAGCGCGTATCGGTCTCGGATTTTCAGATCAGTAAAAAGGCCGAACATGAACAAGCCGAGCAATGGGCCGTAAGTGTAGCCCGCTATTTTGAATAGGAGCGAGATGACTGCCGAGTTGCTTACCGCATTGAGAATCAAAATGAGGATGACAAACAAGCCAGAGAAGCCCAGGTGCACCAGGATGCGTGTTTTGCGCTGTTTTGTTTCCAGCGCTTGTTCGTGCGCCAAACGATCTGCTTCGTAGGCAAAGGTTTGTCCCTCGGTGTTTTTCCCTTTTTCAAAGTTCAAAAAGTCCACACAAAAACTCGTGGTGAGGGCGGTGAGCGCCGAATCGCTGCTGGCATAAGTACTCCCGATGAGACCCAGGATAAAGAAAATGCCGGCTACTGCGTCCAAATGCCCAAAGGCGATTTTGGGGTAAAGTTGGTCGGTGCGGGCAGGTATTTCGAGGCCAATACTGCCAGCGTAGAGGTAGAGTAAGGCCCCCAAAACCAGAAAAAGGAAATTGATGACCACAAGATACACGCTGAACACAGCCATGTTTTTTTGCGCCTCGCGGATGTTTTTGCAGGCGAGGTTTTTCTGCATCAAATCCTGATCAAGCCCGGTCATGGCAATGGCGATGAGTGCCCCGCTCACAAATTGCTTCACAAAATGGTTGGGATCACTCAGGAAATTGTCGAAGAAAAATATCTTTCCGTAGCGGCTGTCCATCACATTGGTAATAATGTCGAGCCCTCCAAGATTCAACGATTTTCCGATGGTCCACACCGTAAAAACCAAGGCCGCCAGGAAAAAAGTGGTCATAATGGAGTCGGTCCAGATGATGGTTTTTAAACCGCCTTTGTACGTGTAAAGGTAGATCAATGCCAGCATCAACACTACGGTTATAGCAAATGGTACCCCCATCGGGCCGAACACAAACAACTGTAATACGCTGGCTGCCAGGAACATCCGCGCTGCGGACCCCAAAGTGCGCGAGAGCAAAAAGAATCCAGCCCCGGTTTTGTACGACCACCATCCAAAACGCTGTTCCAAATATCCGTAAATGCTCGTCAGATTCAAGCGATAGTACATCGGCATGAGCACGGTAGCGATGAAAAGATAGCCCAATAAATAGCCCATCACCACCTGCATGTACGAAAACGCCATGTTCAAACCCGAACCACCCACTGCACCCGGAATACTGATAAACGTGACCCCACTGATACTTGTGCCGATCATGGCATAAGCCACCACATACCAGGGCACTTTACGGTTGGCAAGGAAAAAACCTTCGTTGCTGTTGTTGCGCCCTGTGAACCATGCCACGCCTACAAGCATGGCGAAGTACAGAAAAAGGACGATTAGGACGAACGTAGGAGTAAGGTGGGTCATGTTTCAGGTGCAGATGGGCAAAAGTAGGCTTTTCTGAACTTCCTTCTAAGGCGTGTTCTTTTTTGATGGATGCACCATGGCTTCGACAAGGGTTATATTTGGCAAAGGTTGCAAAATAAATCTTTCCCCAATTCTTCCTATTTTTGTCGAACTAAATGCATCGACATCTGATTATGAACGAAGCAGCTGTTATACCATTCCCCATCTCGCTCGAAGAACGGCTCGAACTAGGCACGAACGAAGTGCGCTTCCCTGCCTCCTTGGAAGAGTTTGCCGATTTGCTCGAAATGTGCGACTATCAAATTGAATATCAAGACTTTGAAATCATCGCCATGAGTATTGCCAGCGACCCGCATGAACAAATTGTAGCCAATTTTCTTGGCCTCCTGCACGGAATCTTCAAAGGAAACCCAGACTTCCGTCGCTATGGCAGCAATCGCCATGTCTTCCTACCGGAATACCCCGCCGCCTACTCGCCTGATGCTTCGGTGATAAAAGGTCAGCCCGAAATCATTGAATATTCAAAAGGTAAAACTGCCAACCTCAATCCTTGGCTGCTTCTCGAAATCCTATCAGAAAGCACACGCCAGCGCGACCTCGGCGAAAAACTCCCGCGTTACAAAAAGATATCCTCGGCCCGATACATCATTTTGGTGGAACAAGATGCCCCGCTTGTCACCGTTTTTGAAAGAGAGGACGGTTCAGGTCGTTGGATTTCAACAGATTATGATGGTTTGGGTCAATCTTTTGACCTTGCTGGAAAGCCTGTTTTACTGGCGGATATCTACGAAAATATTTTGATGAAATCTTAAGCGTAGTCCAGTGCTGCATCCACTGAATGCCTTCGCAGTCTTCAGGCTATCGAGACTTTTTGCAAATCTAATATTCAATATTAGATCTGCAAAAATAGCAAAGGCAATACCTACTCAAAAAGAATATCCCAGGCCAAACTCAATCACCAAATTCCTTAGAGAAGGGTCTGGATATTTAGTTTTTTCCTTGCTGGAAGAATATTGATAGGCTATTTTGGGATGGAAAAAGAACCCATTCTTTCCCGTAAGCGCGAGGCCAGCGCCCATAGCCACACCATGATATGTTATTGCATTGTGTTCTCTGAATTGAAAATACTGTAACTCTACAGTAGCACACTTTCTGCTGCTGCCCAGAAAGAGTTTTGGGCCGATTTTAAAAAAAGGTCCTGAATTATACCTGCTGTTAGACCCAAGTATATGTCCAACACTCGTGGAGATGCCCATTTGAGCCCAGGGAATATAATAGCTATAGATTCGAAAATCATAGTTAAGCCCTATTCCAAGAAATGGTTCATAGTTATTAGATTCATCCAGAAGAACAGGTGTTGTGAGGTAAAAGCTGTGGCTTTTGGCGTTCTTTTTTTGTTGCATAACCAGCTCGAGACCAGTTAGAGTATCCTTCCTAACAGGCGCATTTTGTGCAGGCAGTGTAGTTTGTAAAACAGTGAAGACAAGAAGGGAAAGCAATTTTTTCATATTAATCAGGTATAGTAGGCTGTAAACTTTGCCAAGGCAAATCTCGGTCAGCCATTTTCACGCGCTCCACGCCTAAATGTTTGACCCAACTTGCAATTTCCGGCAAGGTAGAATAGAAATCCTGCCTGGGTTGATATCCAAGACATTTTTTAATGATTGTAATGTCTAAAGTGCAATTTTTAGACACGGATGCCAGCGAGTAAGGCGTGAATTGTTTGGCAAGGTCCAGGCGCTCCAGAACACCTGCTAAATATCGCAAAGGCAGCAGCGGCACAGTGCGGAAAGGCAATTGTTTGCCATGGATTTCAGACAAGAGCCGATGAACGATTTCCCGCATTTCATAGGTTTTACCGTCAGCGACGTTGAAAATCTGCACCCCTCGGGGCTTCAAACTTTCCGATCCCGATTTTATCGGGATTAAACTTTCGGAAAGTTCTGTAGTTAAAAACGCTTCCCGCACACACAACTCAATCGCCGCACACAGATTATCTACATGCGTCAACGAACTGGAAACACGCATGTCCCCCGGTGAAAAAATCTGCCCCCGTTTGACCAGGCGAAGCAGGCGCGGCAGCAATACCCGATCCCCCAAACCATACACTGCCCGAGGGCGTAGAATATACAAGGAACGCTGACTCCAGTCTTGTTCCAACAGCCAATCCTCGGCCATTCGTTTGGAAATTCCGTAAGGCGAAAGTAGTTGTCTGTCAACACTTTCGTGTTCGTGATGCACGTCATTGCGGCCATCATATACCGAGGAAGACGAGATGTAAACAAAGCATGGGCAATCTCGCGTGGCCTCAAAAACATGGCGTGTTCCGTCCAGATTTGCTTTTTTCAAAGCATCCCAATTGGCAGTATCGGAAGCCAATGCAGCGGCGTGTATAACTGCGTCGCAGGCTTGATGCGGTAGCGCATTTTCAAGGTCGGCCTGCACATATTTTGCCAACGAAAGCAGCGGCGCTGCGGGCTTTGTACGGCCATGAGCAAGCACCTCCCAACCCAGCGCAGCGAAGTGCCGCACCAGACTGGCGCCCACAAAACCGGCGGCGCCGGTGATGAAAATGCGTTTGGGTTCCAGTATTTGTGATAGTTTTTAGAACACCGATTAGACCGACACCGCCGATACCACCGAAATGTTTAGATTTTTGCAAAATCCTTCGGTGGTATCGGCGGTGTCGGTCTAATCGGTGTTCTATAAAAGTTCGATGTTCCACAAACGCAACCGCTCGCGCAAAGCATTTTTATCCACCTTGCTTTGTCGCCCGCTGCGTGGAAGTTTTTCAAAAAAAATCAAATCGGGCAGGGCTTCCCGATCAATGGAATATTCCCCGTGTTCGAGTTGTTTTCGGAATGCCCGTTCGGAAATCTCCCGGTGGGTTTCCACAAAAAGCGCGACAGTTTCGTCGTGTTTTATCTCGTCAAAAACGCCCACGAAAGCACACTCTGTTACGCCTGGAATCCGGTTGATGGTAGGTTCGTACAGACCCGGATAAAGATTGAAGTTCCGGCGGATGATCATGTCCTTCTTGCGTCCGGTCAGCACGATCCTCCCAGCAATATCCAGGAAGCCCAAATCGCCACTGGAATGCCATTCATCCCGTTTTTCAAGATGCAAATAGCGGGAGTACATTTGGGGTGAACGCAGCAGGATTTCACCATCGGCGGCGATTTGTATTTCAACACCTGAAACAGGCCGACCCAAAATATCGCCAGCATCTGTGGGAAGCGTGGCTTTTTCCCGCCCGTCAATGCTTGCAACCACTAAATTCTCTGTCATACCGTACAAACAAGTAAGCCGAATATGCTCGGGCAAAACAGCGATGAGCCGTTCCAAAAAGGAGCGGTGTACCGGCGCCGACCCGAAGAACAGGTGTTGAAGGCATTCGGGAAACAAACGGCCCTCGCGTTCGCAGTATTCGATCAAGGGCAGATAATCGCAGGGCGGACTGAACAGGGTCGTGATCTGGTTTTTCTCAATAAAATCGAGTTGTTGCGCAGCCGAACTTTTGTACTCCCAGAGGTAAGCCTCCACGCCCGCATTCAGCCCGATGATGGCGAAATAGGGCAGGTGCGTGGCAATGCGGTGGTTGTGGCCGCCCCGAATCAAATCGGCAATTTGCAAAATGCTGGCGGTAATGGCGCCGACGTTGTGTACCACGCCTTTGGGCACCGAAGTGGTTCCAGAGGTATAAGTAATGAGGAATTCATTGGTGGCAATTTCATCTAATGACTTCAATTCCCCACTTGGTTTAGGGCTGGTCATCCATTTTTTAAATGAGATATGTTTTTGAAAAATGGGCATCCATTTCCCCGTAGCGATGATACGCACACCGGGGCTTCTAGGGAAATAAATGCCTTTTTTCGACCATTTGAAATAAGCCCATCGCAACAAGGGGTGTTCCTGCAAAAGCAACAATCGGTAGTCCACAAAGGCCCATGGTGGCTGCAACTGCTTTAGTTTTTCACGGTAGTTTTCACGGCCCATTTCGGGATCAATCACCGCTAGCCGCAATCCACAGATCAAGGCCGCATACACGATACGTACAAAGCCGGCATCGGGTAAAGCTGCAAGCACAGCAGTATCCCCGGGCTGCATACCTGCTTCCTGAAGCCTTGCCGCCAGCAGTTCAGTGTCGCGGAGCAGTTCACCCACACGCAGCGCCTGACCATTTTGAACGATGGCGGGCGCGGCAGGGTCGCGTTCGCGGAGGAGTTGTAGGAGTTTTACCAAAATGTCACCGCTACGCGGTTTTATTTGAAAATTATAGAAGGAAGCTGACCAAAATGTACGCTAATTTCAGGGGCATGTCCAAATCACCAATCACCAGTCCAACAATCACCAATCCACCA